>ERZ808246.1894-NODE-1894-length-14001-cov-16.192026_pt1 | contig 14001 bp, 9 predicted proteins | sample MGYA00521083_ERZ808246 | MGnify/ENA primary metagenome ERZ808246 (study PRJEB31516, sample SAMN03275577) | gut metagenome | biome: mammalia-associated habitat; material: feces | host: Papio cynocephalus | place: Kenya | collected 2012-07-07 ...
AATTAACAGACAGGAAGCCATAATGATTTCCGCCTTCTTGATTGGCTGTGGGTATGTTGATGAGAACAACAACATCACTCAGAGGTACAAGGATGATCTGAAAAACAAAACATTGCAACCTATATCCCCTGGCCTTAAGCCAATCGAGGCAGAAGTTCACAAACTGATTCAGTCCATCTACGATGAAAAAGTCGAGCTTACGAATATGGTCGAGAACGGTTACAGCACAAAGACTCCTGACAATGCCCTTAACGCGAACTTCAGCAAGAAAGAGTTTCAGGAACTTTGGAAGCTGATCAATCATAAGTATGCCTACACAGTTCATTATGACAGCAAAGAACTGATTGATCATGCCATACGTTCAATTGACGCTAATCTGTTCGTTTCGGAACTAAAGTACGTGATGACAATTGGAAATCAAAAGGACGTGGACAGTTTTGGTGGAGAACAAACTACAACAAAAAGTATAACGACTGTCAGCACTTCGACCGTTCCATACGATCTTGTAGGTGACATCGCTAAGAGGAGCACTTTGACAAGAAAGACCGCTGCGGCAATCCTCCGTGGCATCAGTCCTAAGAAACTTGCAATGTTCCGAGGCAATCCGGAAGAGTTCATCACCAAGGTCAGCCGGTTGATCAAAGATGAAAAGGCGACTATCATTGTGGAGCACATTCAGTACGACAAGCTTATGGAGACCTACGACAGCGACATATTCACGAAAGAGAAGCGCAGCCAGGACATAGGGAAGGCGTACAGGGCGACTAAGAGCATCCAGGATTATGTCTTTACAGATGGCATCTCTGATGACAACAATGAGAAAAAGTTCGCAAGGTCACTCGATCAGGCCACAGAGGTTTGCGTTTATGCAAAACTTCCCCGAGGCTTCCAGATCCCTACACCGGTCGGAAATTATTCCCCGGATTGGGCGATTGCGTTCAACAAAGGGACGGTAAAGCACGTCTTCTTCATAGCCGAGACCAAAGGAGATATGAGTACTATGGAACTCAGGCCGATCGAGAAGGCAAAGATAGACTGCGCCAGGGCTCTTTTCAATAACTTGAGCGGGGCTGACATCCGATACGACTGCGTCGATAACTACGATCAACTTCTCACTGTGATTAAAGAATAGTGATTGAAAATTTGTTTGAAAAACATGATCAATAAAACCACATTCAAAAACCTGTGGGGAAAGGCGGCAGGGACTTTCAAGAGGTTCCCGGTCTCGTCTTGCTTCATGGCAGCGGCGGCGATTCTGGCTGTCGTGCTCGTTCATTCGGATGACAAAATCGAGGGAAAAGACTCTTTCTTTCTGATGTTCTGGACGATAACATCCGGACTGCTGAATCTGGCGGTCAGACTCGGGCTCACGGACTGGAGAAATGGCGAAGAAAAAACCTTCAAGCCGCTTTGGATTCTGACCATCAACGTTTTGTGGCTTGGAATCTGCCTTCTGTTCCGATGGTACTGGCCGTTGGACATGAGTTGGTTCAATGCGGCGACAACCCTTGTGTGGATCATCGTGTCTGGGATATTCCTTGCCCCCGTCTGGCGGAAATCTGACAATGACACTGGGCTTTGGAACCACACAATTGACTGCGTCACCGCAGCATTCACCGCATTCGTGGTCGGGCTGCTTCTGGCCGGAGGATTGGATCTGCTCGCTCTCGCGTTCAAAATGCTCTTCGGTCTTGAGATTGGCTGGAAAGTGGTTGCGGACGTGTTCTGGGTCAGCATGATATTCATTGCTCCGATGGTGTTCATGCAATTGATTCCTGCTAAGGGCAGATATGATGCCGACAGACCGGGAAAGGCCGGACTCGGTCTGATCAACTATCTGCTGTTTCCTCTTTTAGGAGCATACGTCCTGACACTCTACGTCTATGCGGCGAAGATCATCTTTGAATGGAACCTGCCGCGGGGGTGGGTGTCAACACTGGCGATGGCTTCAATGCTTTGCTTGGTGCTGATGATATTCCTGATTTATCCGGTGCAATTCCGCGAGGACCGCGACAAATGGAGATTCGACCGCAAGGCGCTGAGGCTTTTGCCTGCCATATTCCTGCCACTTCTTATGCTGATGACGGTCGGGATCGTCAAAAGGGTAAGCGACTACGGGATCACCGCACCCCGACTTTATCTCATACTTTTCAACGCTTGGTGCTATGTTGTCTGCATAGGACTGACGGTCAACAAGTCAAAAACATTCCGCTGGATACCGCTGTCCTTTTTCGCTCTTGCGATCCTTTCGTCCGTCGGACCTCAGAATTTCGCCGCACTGTCCCGCAGAGCCCTAGTCAGCGATGTCAAGAAAGCTATGTCATCGGTCTCCCCTGACATCAGGTTCCCTTTGGACTCGGCAAGATATTCAGAGATTATGGAATCATGTGATTCAGCGTCTGTGGTGGGAATTGACCGGAAAATGGAATATCTCTTCATTCAATATCACGAGAAAGTCGTGCGTGAGATTGTTGACACGGCGGTTGGGTTCTGGAACTTCGGCAGTTGGGCAGACAGATGCCAGGCAGATACCGTGGCAGTCGATGACAGCGCATTCCGATGGCTGGAGATCAACACGGAAGGGGCTTTTAAGATTCCGGATGGGTGCACCCGCTTTGAAAGCATTAATTTCAATGGCTCAGTACCCTTAGCGGACACAGTCTTTGTGACGGTCTCAGCCGATTCGGTAAGGTTGGCGATTCCGCTGAGTGAGGTTGACAGGGCGCGGAAAAAGAACGGAAGCAACCCCTTGTACTTCCACGGGGACAACGGTGTGTTCTTTACAGACCACATCTCGACCGACAACGAAGGAGACTCGATGCGTGTCAACCTCAAGGGGATCATGTTTCTGAAATAATATTCTATGATATTCCCGGAACAAGGATATTTGGAACATCGCTTTATGCCCTGCTTTTGACTCTGCCTGCTTTTTGTCTCTACCCCGAGATTTGGTATATTCACGGATTATTGCTTTATTTGTTGGCAAGACTGAATGCCGCGGGGCAAAGAATCCGCAAAGCGAGTTAGGTTATATCGCACCTGACCCGCTTTTTTGTTTTTACCTGCGTCACTATGTCTCGGGGGCAAAATAGCCGTTGCTGCACCCGTAACCACTGATTATTAACATCGCGGGGGCGAGAACGGCCTGAACGCACCCGCCAAATATTTTTGAACTATGAAAAGAGCTTCTTATGCCGAGTCTGAACGGATCTGCGAGACAACCTTTGCCAAAGGTTGCCCTTGGTGGCATCTTTACACACCGGGAATAGACACTCCGCTGCTCTTCGCGGACGCTGAGGACTTTCGTTATGCGATCAACCTTCTGGCCAGATGCCATAAAGACATCGAGACCGTGATTATTGTCGCCTTTGAGATCATGAACAATCATATTCATCTGGTAGTGAGCGGGAATGAGGATGACATCAGGCGTTTTTTCGCTCTTTTTAGGAGACATCTGAAATGGTACCTGACCTCAAAGGGACGAAAGGAGTCCATCCGGCGCTTCACAATGTCTTTAAAACCTATCAAAGATCTGAGAACGCTGAGAAATACGATTGTCTACGTCAACAGGAATGGCTATGTGGCGGATCCTGACCGCACGCCTTATTCCGACCCTTGGGGAACAGGGAGGTTCTATTTCGGAGACTATCAGATCGGGAGACCGTTGGGTGACTTCTCCTACAGGGAAGCCAGAAAGTTGCTTCGGAGCAGGGGTGGAGAATTGGCCGGTGACTGTCTTGTAATCAACGGGCATATCTCACCTGTCTCGTTCTGTGCCACCGAGCTTGGCAAAGCGATGTTCCGCAACGCCCATCACTACTTCTCGATGATCAGCAAGAATGTCGAGGCATACGGTGAACTGGCAAACGAGCTTGACGATGGGGAGTTTCTTACAGACCAAGAGCTTTTCACACAGGTCAGCAAACTTCTTATGCAAAATTACGGCACCAACTCGCTGAGAGAACTGACGAGGCCTCAAAAACTGGATCTGGCCCGCATGCTGCGTCAGAGCTACCATTCTTCCAACGGCCAGATTCGCCGGATTCTGGGTCTCACCCAGTACGATGTGGATTCACTATTTCCCTTGTCCGCCAAATAGGAACGATGGAGGCAGCGTAGGCGGTTCGGGGGCAATATCCTCCTTTCTGCACCCAGAGTGTGCTGTCGAAATGGCTTTGGGTGCAAAACTGGTCTTTTTGCCCCCTGACCACAAGGTTAAAGGCGGCAAGTATTCACTGGTATTTATCGCCGGAAACCTGCGGCTCGGGTGCGGGAATACACCATCCGCACCCGACTCTATCACACCAGGCAGCCGCGGAGGCAAAAAGGTTCACCTCGCACCCGGAGTTACCGGTGTCAGCAACCGCGGGGGCAATAAGGGCAGCCTCGCACCCGAGGGTACCTGTGTCGGCGACTGCGGGGGCAATAAGGGCAGCCTCGCACCCGAGGGTACCTGTGTCGGCGACTGCGGGGGCAATAAGGGCAGCCTCGCACCCGAACATACCGGTGTCGGCGGCTGCGGGGGCAATAAGGCCGACATTGCACCCGAGGATAGAATGGCAAACAGGGTGGGGTGGTAACCGCGATGTCAACTACGAAGGTTCTCGCCGGGATATTCATTGGTATATTCATTGACAGACATCTTGTGGTTGTTGGCGGGAAAAGGTTATCTTTGCAGGAAAAAAACTGCGATGAACACGATCTGGATAGTACTGCCGATTCTGATAGTTCTGATGTTCCAACTCGGGATTGAGCTGGATGTGGCTTCGTTCAGGCAGGTCGCCAGACACCCGAAAGCGGTCGCGGCAGGGCTTGTCGGGCAGTTGGTGATGCTTCCGGTCATCGCTTTCATCGTAGCTGTGGCCTTCAACCTACCGGCTGTAGCTTTCATCGGATTGATGTTGGTGGCTTGCTGCCCTGGCGGTAGTTCGTCCAATGTGTTCTCTATGCTCGCCAAAGGGAATGTTGCGCTGTCCGTCACATTGACCGCACTTAGCAGCGTCGTGACACTTGTGACGATCCCGGTCATTATGGAATTCGTGACCAGATTCGTGTCCTTGAAAGAAGAGACTGTGATTTCCCTTCCTGTGGGGCGTCTGCTCGTGCAGAACATCGTGCTGGTGTTCCTGCCGATGGCTTTAGGGACTGGATTCAGACGGTGGTTCCCTGCTCTGGCGAAACGGGTCGGAGCCGTTATCGGGCGTCTGGCCTTTCCTGCGCTGATGCTTCTGGCCGCTGTGTTTTTCATCCAGTACGCCAGGGAGATCATCGACAACATCGGCGTGCTCGGACTTTCATGCGGAGCTCTTATTCTCGCGGCTATGGGATGTGGAGCCATTCTCGCCGGAATGTTCAGGCTCGACAAATCCTCCAGACGGACAATCGTGATTGAAGTTGGAATGCAGAACGCCGCACAGGCAATCGCCATGGCCGTTTCACCTCAGGTGTTCAACAATGGCGAGATGGCTATCCCTGCCATAGTCTATGCATTGATGATGAACGTCATCCTGCTCACATACCTCGCTGTCATCCGACGGAAAAGTCAGTAATTGGTTCTGCCCTTGGAGTTATTTGGGAATTTACTTATTTTTGTCCGGTCAAGCGAAGGCGATCCTCGTTTGGTCGGTCGCTTTTGTGGCGGCAAAAACCATCTGATTACTAACACATTTATATTCATAAATTTTTGAATATGAAAGAATATATTCTTGCCCTTGATCAGGGCACAAGCTCGTCGAGAGCCATCGTCTTCAACAGAAAGGGGGAAGCCAAGGCCGTGTGCCAGAAAGAGTTCACCCAACACTTCCCTAAACCGGGGCTGGTGGAACACGACCCGATGGACATCTGGTCTTCCGAATATGCGGTCATGACGGAAGCCGTGGCGTCGCTGGGACTTGGAGGATCGGACATCGCCGCGATAGGGATAACCAACCAGCGCGAGACCACAATTGTCTGGGACGCGGAGACCGGAAAGCCGATCTGCCATGCAATCGTCTGGCAGGACAGGAGGACTTCCGATTTCTGTGATTCCCTCAAGGCCGCCGGGATGACGGAGCTTATCCGAAAGAAGACCGGGTTGATCATTGACGCTTATTTCTCAGGTACGAAAATCCGCTGGATTCTGGATAATGTGCCGGGTGCCAGAGAGCGCGCGGAACAAGGCAAGCTGCGCTTCGGGACCGTGGACAGCTGGCTCGTGTGGAATCTGACCGGTGGCCACGAGCACGTCACAGATGTCAGCAATGCGTCCCGCACTATGCTGTTCAACATCAACACTCTCCAGTGGGACGAGGAACTCCTAGACATTCTAAATATTCCGCTCTCGATGATGCCTCAGGTGAAGTCTTCCTCAGAGATCTACGGTCAGACCAGTCTGCTCGGCGGGGAAGTTCCTGTGGCAGGCATCGCCGGAGACCAGCAGGCAGCCTTGTTCGGTCAGATGTGCACTGAACCAGGCTCTGTGAAAAACACTTACGGAACGGGATGCTTCCTTTTGATGAACACCGGCGAGAAGCCGATCATGTCGCACAACAATCTTTTGGCCACCATCGCATGGAAGATCGGAGACAAGATAAACTACGCTTTGGAGGGGTCGATATTCGTGGCCGGGTCTGTGGTTCAGTGGCTTCGCGACGGTCTCGGGATAATCAAGAGTTCCTCGGAGGTCGAGGTCTTGGCCGAATCTGTGCCGGACAACGGCGGAGTGTACATGGTCCCGGCCCTTACAGGTTTGGGCGCACCGTACTGGGATCCATACGCCAAAGGAAGCATATTAGGAATCTCCCGTGGCACAACTTCAGCTCACATAGCCCGCGCCGCTCTCGAAGGAATAGCTTTCCAGACCATGGACATTGTCGCCGCCATGGAGAAGGATTCCGGCATCCACCTGGGCGAACTCAAGGTAGACGGCGGAGCGTCCCGGAACAATCTGATGATGCAGTTCCAGTCCGACATTCTCGGTGCAAAGGTCATCCGGCCTAAAGTCACGGAGACCACCGCGCTTGGAGCCGCCTACCTCGCAGGCCTCGCCGTCGGCTTCTGGGAGAGCATTGACGAAGTGAAGAAACAATGGCAGTCAGAGCGTGTCTTCACCCCATCCATGGACGAAGCCACTGTCAAAGCCGCCAAAGCAGGCTGGGCGGAGGCAATCAGCAGGACACTTACGAAATAAAAGAATTAACGAATATGAATCCTTATCTCGCCGAGTTTCTCGGCACTCTTGTCCTCATCCTTTTGGGTGACGGAGTCTGCGCGTGCACAAGTCTCGAAAAGTCAAAAGGTAAAGGAGCCGGCTGGACTGTAGTCACAATGGCCTGGGGCTTCGCGGTCATGTGTGGCGTGTTCATCGCCGGTCCATATTCAGGGGCTCACCTCAACCCTGCCGTCTCGATCGGTCTCGCAGTGGCCGGTTCGTTCTCCTGGGCATTGGTTCCCGGCTACATCATAGCCCAGATGCTCGGCGGATTTTTCGGAGCCGCCCTCGTGTGGGCATTCTACAAGGATCACTATGACGCGACCGAGGATACGGACACAAAACTCGGGACATTCTGCACGATGCCAGCGATCCACAATCCCGGCAGGAACTTCTTCTGCGAGTTCGTCGGAACATGGCTTCTGGTGCTCTGCATCCTGATGTTTTCCGCTCCAGGCAACTCTGCTGACATCGGCCTCGGCACAGTCGGAGCCTTCCCGGTCACCATGTTGATCATGGCCATCGGAATGTCCCTGGGCGGAGCGACCGGCTATGCGATCAACCCAGCCAGAGACTTCGCCCCGAGAATCGCCCACGCCATCCTCCCGATGAAGAGTCCCAAGCGTGACAGCGGCTGGTCCTACAGCTGGATCCCGGTCCTCGGCCCTATCGCCGGCGCAGCCTTCGCGGCCATCACATTCATGCTGATTTTTTAGCCCACTTCTACATAATAATATTTCCATCCCCGGTATCACGCCAAACACGGATCCGGGGATTTTTCTTACCCCATAAAACAAAAAAGCGAGTCCAAAGACCCGCTCTAAATGTTTGCACAACGGAATAATCCTTATTGTGAATTGCTTCGTTATTGTAACCGCAAAGTTAATCAATTATATCTTTCATGCAAATATTTACGAAAAATTATTTGTCCATTAAAGAATTAAGTGTAACTTAGGTGAGAATTAATACAATAACAGCCATATAATGAAAAAGATACTAGGACTTGATCTGGGAACCACCAGCATAGGCTGGGCAATGGTAAACCAAGCGGAAAATAACGAAGAGAGATCATCCATCATCAAAGCCGGAGTAAGAGTCAATCCTTTGACGACCGATGAGAAAGACGCCTTCGAGAAAGGCAAGGCCGTCACCACGAACACAGACCGTCGGCTGAAACGCTCAATGCGCCGGAATCTTCAGCGGTACAAACTAAGAAGAAATGAGTTGATCTCCATCTTAAAGGAACTTGGCTGGATTGACGACTCGACCATATTGGCGGAACATGGCAACAAATCAACTTTCGAAACTTACATGCTGCGCTCGAAAGCATGCACGGAGATGATATCTCTGTCAGAATTGTCCCGCGTCCTGCTGATGATCAACAAGAAGCGTGGCTACAAAAGCAACAGGAAGCTGAATGCCGACGAGGACGGGCATCTTGTTGACGGTATGGCGGTCGCGAAGATGCTATACGATGAGGACAAAACTCCCGGACAGTATTGCTACGAGCTTGTCAGAAAAGGGAATAACGCACTGCCTGAATTCTACGCCTCGGATCTGGTGGCGGAATTCAGGAAAGTCTGGAAGACGCAGTCATCTTACTATCCGGAATACCTGACAGATGAGTTCTGGCAACAGGCCGAAGGAAAGAGCAAATCATCGTTGTCGAAGCTATTCTTCGCCAAGTACAAGATCACAACCGCCGACAACAAGGGCAAGGACAAAAAGGTCAAAGCCTACGAATGGCGTTCATCGGCTATTGAGAGACAACTCCCTATGGATCAGGTGGCTTACGTGCTTTGCGAAATAGCCGGCAACATCGGGTCCTCAAGCGGTTACCTTGGGAATATAAGTGACCGCAGCAAGGAGCTGTACTTCAACAAGCAGACTGTCGGACAGTTCCTATACTCGAATATTCAGAAAGACCCGCACTTCAGCACGAAAAAAAAAGTCTTCTACCGACAGGATTACCTTGATGAGTTCGAGGTCATCTGGGAAAAGCAAGCCTCCTTCCATCCGGAAATGACTGCCGATCTTAAGAAGGAAATCAAGGACGTTGTGATATTCTTCCAAAGAAGACTCAAATCCCAAAAGGGATTGATAGGTTATTGTGAGCTGGAGAGCCGGAAGGTTGACGTTGTCGTCAATGGAAAGACGGTCCGGAAAATCCGTGGATGCAAGGTCGCGCCTGTGTCTTCACCGCTGTTTCAGGAGTTCAGAATGTGGCAGAAGATCAATAATGTCATAGTCACAAACAAGGCAACCGGCGAACAGCGTCCATTGGAGCAAGAGGAAAAGGAAAGGCTCGCCGAAGCGCTTCATGTCAAAGACAGAATGTCATCAAATGACATTCTGAAACTTTTGTTCAAGAAGCCAAAGGAGCTGGAAATGAACTTCAATGCCATTGAAGGCAACGAAACCCTGTCAAAATTATATTCAAAATTCCTCGAAATCATCTCAATGACCGATGGAATGGATTATGAATATTCCAAAATGCGCCCGGAGGAGCTTATACATACGTTAAAGGTCGGATTCGACAAGAATCATTTCAATTCCGAAGTCCTTGAATATGACGCACTTCTTTCGAAGGAGGAATATGAGCGGCAGCCTCTTTTCAAACTATGGCATCTGTTATATTCATACGAAGGGGATAACTCGCAGACTGGTAATGAGAGTCTGGTCAAGAAGATCGGTGAACTCTGCGCTATGCCGGATGATCTTGCCAAGATGGCAGCGTCGATATCCTTCAAACAGGATTACGCCTCCCTGAGCCACAAGGCGATGCGGAATATTCTTCCATACATGATGGATGGCAATGAATATAGTGTCGCCTGCATCTGCGCCGGCTACAATCATTCCAAACAGTCCTTGACAAAGGAACAGATTGACAACAAAATCCTTAAGGAACGCCTTGATGAGATACCGAAGAACTCCCTCAGGAATCCGGTTGTGGAAAAGATTCTCAACCAGATGGTCAATGTGATCAATGCTGTCGGTGATAGGTACGGCAAGCCGGACGAGATTCACATTGAGTTGGCACGCGAGCTTAAATCTTCCCAGGAAGAAAGGGCGAAGGCAACTGAATCGATCGCGTCAAACAACAAGGAGAACGAGCGGATCAAAACAATTCTTGAAGACAGGTTTCACCTAACCTATGTGAGCAGGAACGACATTCTGAAATACAAATTGTACGAAGAACTTAAGAACAACGGCTATAAAACATTGTATTCCAACCAATATGTTCCGGAGGAGAAGTTGTTCAGCAGAGAGATTGACATTGAACATATCATACCACAGGCGGTGCTGTTCAACGACTCCCTTTCCAACAAGACTCTGGAATACAGGGACATAAACCTTGAAAAGGGGAAGGATACAGCCTACGATTATGTCAAGAACAAGTATGGAGAAACCGGTCTTGAAGATTACAGGCTGCGCGTTCAGAAACTATTTGAGTCAGGCGGCATCTCACGGACAAAGCGGGACAACCTGCTTCGCGACGCCTCAAACATTCCCGAGGGCTTTGTTGAACGCGATTTGAGGGACACACAGTACATCGCCAAGAAGGCTCGCGAGATACTTCTTGAATATGTACGCGTGGTGGTAAGCACCACTGGTTCCATTACTGACAGACTGCGGGAGGAATGGGGCTTGGTAAATGTCATGAAGGAACTGAATATGCCGAAGTTCGAAGCCGCCGGGCTTGTAGAGACGATCACATCGTCCGACGGTAAGGATATTCGTAAGATAAAGGATTGGACGAAAAGAAATGACCATAGACACCACGCTATGGATGCGATCACCATAGCGTTCACAAAACTCGCACATATTCAGTACTTGAACAACCTGAACGCCAAGAGTGACAAGTCTTCCTCCATATACGGGATTATGATGAAAGAGACTTATCTTTCCGGTTCTAAGAGATTGATAGTTCCGCCGATGCCTCTCGACCAGATGAGGCGGGCCGTTCGTGAACAGCTTGGAAGCATTCTTGTGTCGATCAAGGCTAAGAACAAAGTGATGACCGAGAACTATAACCGGATCAAGACAAAGGAGGAAGTCAAGGTAACTAAATGCCTGACACCACGTGGTCTTCTGCACAAGGAGCAGGTTTACGGGCAGAGGAGACGCTATGAGGCGTATTTTGTGAAAGTCAACGCGAAGATGGACGAGGATCAGATTGCATCTGTTGCATCCAGTGAGATCAAGGCGACGTTGTTATTGAGGTTGTCGCAGTTCAATGGCGATCCGAAGAAGGCTTTCTCCGGTGTCAATTCTTTGGACAAGAATCCTATATGGCTGGACGACAATCATTCGAGAAAGGTCCCTGAAAAAGTTAAATGCGTCCGGTTCGTGAATGTATACTCCATCAGAAAACCGATCGATCCAAACCTGAGCGTTGAGAAAGTGATGGACGGCAAGGTTCAGAGAATATTAAGGGCACGTTTGGCCGAGTTCGGAAATGACCCGAAGAAAGCGTTTGTAAATCTGGACGAAAATCCGATCTGGTTCGATAAGGAGAAAGGGATTGTGCTGAGAAGCGTGACCATAGCGGAGAGGTTTGATCTTGATCCTATCAGAATCAAGAGGGATAACTTTGGCCGTGAGATTCTTGATCGCGAGGGTAATCCTATTCCGTCTGATTTCGTGAATTTCAGAAACAATCATCACGCAGCTATATTCGAAGATGCGGATGGGAATATTCAAGGACATATAGTGCCATTCTATGAAGCTGTCAGAAGGAAAGCATCAGGGCTGTCAATAATAGATAAGAAGTATAACTCTGACAAAGGCTGGAAGTTTTTGTTTACAATGAAAAGCAACGAGATGTTCGTATTTCCTAATGAAAAGACTGGCTTTGATCCCAAGAAAGTCAACCTTATGGATCCAGGCAATTATTCAATAATCAGTCCGAATTTGTTTAGGCTACAAAAGATGAGTAATAAGAAGGTTTGCCAAGAGTATTATTTTAGGCATCATCTAGAAACAACATTAGGATATGACTTGTCGTTAAAGGATATTACATGGAAGTGTGTGCAATCACTGAATATATTATCGGGCATTGTCAAAGTCCGCATCAATCACATAGGAGAAATAGTCTCAGTAGGCGAATATGATTAAGAGAACATTATATTTCGGAAACCCCGCCTATCTGTCCTATAGGATGAAGCAGCTGGTCATCCGTCTTGTGGCGGATGATCCGGATGAGTATTCTGAACAGGTACGCACGATTCCCGTCGAGGACATCGGTGTAATTGTTGTTGACAACCAGCAGGTGACATTTACTTCCGGGCTGATGTCCGCGCTGTTGGAGGAGAATGTGGCCTTGGTCACGTGCGATTCCAAACACATGCCTACTGGCTTGATGCTGACGCTTCAAGGCCATTCCTCACAAAACGAGCGTTTCAGGAACCAGCTTGACGCTTCCCTGCCTCTCAAAAAGCAATTATGGCAACAAACCGTCGAGTGCAAGATCCGCAATCAGGCGGCCGTTCTGAAATATGTCTCCGGAGAGGAAGCCAGAAATATGCTCGCTTGGGCCGCTTCGGTCAAAAGTGGAGACTCGGAAAATCTGGAGGGGCGCGCAGCGGCTTATTACTGGAAAAATGTGTTCGAGACCCGTTTTATCCGGAACCAGTTCGGTGAATACCCGAACAATCTTCTGAATTATGGTTATGCCATTCTCCGTGCCATTGTCGCCAGAGCCTTGGTAGCCAGCGGGATGCTACCGCTGCTTGGAATCCATCACCACAACAAGTACAACGACTATTGCCTTGCCGATGACATCATGGAGCCATACAGACCATTTGTGGACAGGCTGGTTCTTCGAACGATGGACGAATTTCCTGACGACAAGGAATTGAGCAAGAGCATTAAAGCGAGGCTCTTGACCATTCCTGTCCTTGATGTGAACATAGACGGACACAAGAGTCCTTTGATGGTCGCTGTGTCCACTACCACAGCCTCATTGTACAAATGTTTTAGTGGAGTATGCCGGAAGATAGTTTTTCCCTCAATGTAGAAACCAGATACAGTAAATATCGGGCTATGTGGGTTCTCGTCTTGTTTGATTTGCCTGTCGCGACAAAGAAAGACATGAAAGCCGCCTCGGCTTTCAGGAAGAGTCTCATTGAATATGGCTTCACGATGTTCCAGTTTTCAATCTACCTAAGACATTGCCCCTCAAAAGAAAGTGCTGATGTTTATATCCTACGTGTAAAGCGCATACTACCCCCAAAAGGAAACATCGGTATCCTATACATCACCGACAAACAGTTCGGCAGCATGGAGTTGTTCATCGGAAAAGATTCCTCCCCTCTTCCCCAAGTAGAGCAGCAGCTCGAACTCTTCTGACAGAATCTCCAAACCCTTGATAAACAAAGAAATCCCGGTCTGAAAAGACCAGGATTTCCGCTTTCTATCACAGTTCATAACCCTCTGACCAACAACATCTTGCAGAGATTGAGCTGTAAATTCACCCAAAGGTACAAAGAACGAAAGCAATTCACAACGGCGAAACGCTTTAGGCGTACAAGTAGAGTGCTGTAAATTCACCCAAAGGTACAAAGAACGAAAGCAATTCACAACCCCGGAGCGAAAATATAAGGATACTCCTGGCTGTAAATTCACCCAAAGGTACAAAGAACGAAAGCAATTCACAACCGCCATTCGACCGCCTTGGCCGCTGACGCTGCTGTAAATTCACCCAAAGGTACAAAGAACGAAAGCAATTCACAACATACTGGAACATTACAAAGACGATGACATGCTGTAAATTCACCCAAAGGTACAAAGAACGAAAGCAATTCACAACA
>ERZ808246.1895-NODE-1895-length-14000-cov-4.399283_pt1 | contig 14000 bp, 10 predicted proteins | sample MGYA00521083_ERZ808246 | MGnify/ENA primary metagenome ERZ808246 (study PRJEB31516, sample SAMN03275577) | gut metagenome | biome: mammalia-associated habitat; material: feces | host: Papio cynocephalus | place: Kenya | collected 2012-07-07 ...
GTCCGTGGGTATCCCATCCCGCCTTGCGGTGAACCTGGAATCCCTTCATGGTCTTATATCTGTTGAATGTATCCTTGATACTACGAGCCAACACGTGGTGAATGCCCGGGTGGCCGTTAGCTGATGGAGGACCCTCGAAGAAGATAAACTGAGGGCAGCCTTCACGCTCATCGATAGACTTGTGGAAGATGTCGTTCTTCTCCCACTCTGCTAGTACGTCATTGTTGGTCTTTGTCAAATTCAGACCATTGTGCTCGGCAAATTTCTTAGCCATATTATCTATAAAATTTTATATTGTTTTTACTTTTGGGCGCAAAGTTACGAAAAAAAAATGTTTTTATCGAATAATGAAGAATAAATTAATATTATTTCTAATATTTAGTACAAAAAAATCCCAGTTTGAGCACCAAACACATTGATATTCAAACTGGGAACTACACATTTACGGACAGCTGAAAATCAGTCTAGACTTTTCAGCCATTTCTTGCCCCACTTCGTGCAGAGCCAAATATAAATTGATGCAGCCATAACAGCTATCGCACCCAAAAAAATCGACATACCTTCTACGTAACTCATAATTATTTGATATTTATTATTTTATATCCGATACAAGCAAACACTATAGTGATAAAGACTCCTATTCCCATAACCCCCAAGAGCATTTGAGTGCTTGCCGTTTCTGTCACCATTGCCATACCACCTCCGAGAACTGTAGTACCAAAAGACATAGCAGACAAGTTGTAGAAATACTTGCCTAATTCTCCCCTGCTGGTTCTCGCCCGTTGCTTATCTTCCCTTTGTGTCATAATCTTAAATTTACAAGTTCTCTGCTTCTTGCAACCAAATGGTGCTGGCGGCATCGCTCGGCATGCGCCAGTCGCCACGAGGACTCAGGCTCACGCTTCCCACCTTCGGACCGTCTGGCAGACAGCTACGCTTGAACTGCTGATTGAAGAATCTCCTGACGAAGGTCTTGAGCCATTTCTTGATGGTCTCCTCGTCATAACTATCTGGGTCGTTGTCGCTTATCTTTACACGTTCGGCATCGGTGTCGATGAATGCCTTCTTCGCCAACATATAGATTTTGGCTGGACGGAAACCGAAGCGCAAGAAGTAGTAGAGGAAGAAATCGTGCAGCTCGTATGGGCCCACGAGGTCTTCGGTCTTCTGCTTGATGTTTCCATTCTCATCGGCAGGTATCAACTCTGGGCTGATTGGGGTGTCGATGATGTCGCGCAGGGTGATGCGGCTCTGCTCGTCCACTCCGCTCTCTGCCACATAGTTCACCAAGTGGCGGATGAGGGTCTTAGGGATGCTGGCATTCACGCCATACATGCTCATGTGGTCGCCATTGTAGGTGGCCCAACCCAAAGCCAACTCAGAGAGGTCGCCCGTTCCGATGACCATTCCGCCCAACTTGTTGGCGAGATCCATCAGAATCTGGGTACGCTCACGTGCCTGGGAATTCTCGTAAGTGACATCATGGACGGAGGCATCATGACCGATGTCCTCGAAGTGCTGGGTCACAGCCTTGGCGATGCTTATCTCCCTGATGCTGATGCCGAGGCTCTTCATCAAGGAGATGGCATTGTTGTAGGTGCGATCGGTAGTACCGAAGCCTGGCATGGTGACACCTACGATGCCCTTGCGATCCATCTTCAACTTGTCGAATGCCTTCACGCAGACGAGCAATGCCAACGTGGAATCCAAGCCACCGCTGATGCCCACCACTACAGTCTTGGCATGGGTATGAACGATTCGCTTGGCGAGACCCATGAGCTGAATATTAAAGATTTCCTCGCAAGAGGCATCCATATCATTGCTCGTCGGGATGAATGGATGTGGATTGACAGTTCGCTCCAACACAAATTCTCGTTCGTTTTCGGCTGGAGAAGCATCGACGGTGCGGATGCCAAACTGACCGCCGAGCACGGAGTACTTGATGTTGCGCTGGGCGTTGACGTAAGTGGAATTAGTGCGACGTTCCGAACGAAGTTTTTCGACATCCACCTGGGCAATAACCATCTGAGGGTCTAGAGAGAAACGTTCACCTTGTGAAAGTAAAGCTCCATTCTCATAAATCAGAGCATTGCCACCATAAACCACGTCCTGCGTGCTCTCGCCGAATCCACAAGAGCTATACACATAACCCGTCATCGTACGAGCGCTCTGCTGACTCAGAAGGCTCTTCAGATAAGCATGCTTGCCGATGAGTTCATCGCTGGCAGAGAGATTGAAGATGAGGTCGGCTCCAGCCAGTGCCAACTTGTTGCTAGGAGGAGCTGGTGCCCATACATCCTCGCAAACCTCGACACCAAACTGCACGCCATCGTAGGTGCGGAATATCTGTACATCCGGAGTCAGTCTCACCTTATGTCCCGCATAACGAATCTCGCCCTCTCGCAAGTCTTGCGCAGAGGCGAACCATCGCTTCTCATAAAACTCGCTGTAGTTCGGCAAATAAGTCTTGGGCACGATGCCCAAGATTTGTCCGTGCTGGATGACGATGCCACAGTTGAGCAACAAGTCGCCTGCCACCACCGGTGCCCCGACGATGGAAATGATGTCGAGCTTACGGGTGAAATCGAGCAACATCATCACAGCCTGTTCCGACGATTCCAACAACATCTGCTGTCGGAAAAGGTCCTGACAAGAATATCCCGTAACTGACAATTCCGGGAAGGTGATAATCTCCACGCCCTTGCCTTCCGCCTGGGCTATCTGGTCTTCTATCTGCTGGGTGTTGAAAATGACATCGCCCACCTTGACGGCAGGGATGGCAGTCGCCACCTTAATAAATCCGTATTTCATAGTGCTATTATTTGATGTTTAATAGTTCTATTACATTTTCTAGTGCTATTATTTGATTGTTACCAGTGTGGCGCCATATCCATACTCTTGGAAAGAGGCATCCTGATAGGTGCAAGGCTTGTAGCGATAACTCAACTCATGGATGAGAGCCTGGCGCAGAACACCCTCGCCCTTGCCATGGATGAAGATAATCTTCTGTCCCTTCTTCTTGCGATATTCATTCATCGTCTTCTTGAAGATATCCATCTGATAATGAAGAATATCTGCCGAATTCATTCCAGCAGTAGTTTCAAGCACTTCGTCGGCATGGAGGTCGATGACCACAGTGCCATCATCCTTCTTTTTGTTCTTCTTGCCAGTATTGGCGACAATCTTCTCATCCTTGTACATCTGCTCCTTCAACCGCTTGGAATCGACTACCAATGGACGCGCCACCTCGTCGTTCTCCACGATGGTATAGAGCAAGGCTGGAGTCTCGAAGAAATCGTTCTCCTCGAAGAGATGAAGCTTGAAGAACTTCACTGGGTCGAGGCGGAACTGCACGTCTGTGGCAGGCTTCAGGAGGAACGATTTGTCCTTTTTGTAGGCTATCATCTGGATGGCGATGTGCTCCATCTCGTTGAGTGCCTCACGCCCGAACTCCTCGACGAAGAGCTTGGTATTAGGCTCTATCTCGCCCTCTGCCTTCAATGTCCAAGCATTGCCCTCTGCCACGAGATAAGTGTAATGGAGATAATAGTTGCTGTCGTTCACCATATAGGTCTCGAAGCGAGTGTTGGTCACGTCCTTGATGTCGATAGGCACGAATGCGAGATAAGCGCTGAGCTTATTGCCACCTGTGCGCTCCTGCACCTGCTTGACGAAGGTAATCTCTCGATCGGCGGCATCATATTCCTCCACGTTCGTATCGGCTTCGTCATCGTGCTCATTGAGGATGGCCTTGATGCTGCGGCTGTCCTGGTGCAGCTCGGTATTGGCATGCTCCTCCGCCTTCTGCTTGGCATCCATCTTCGCCGAGATCATCTTGCCCATGGCGTAGTCGTCTTGCTCCACCACTACCACCTCGTTGATAGGCATTGGGATTTCAAAACCATCCTCATCCTCCACGAGGACTATATTCTTGCCCTGGAAGCCGGCTACCTTACCGCCGCCTACTTCGCTCAGGAATCTTACTTTATCACCTTTCTTCATTGTATTATATTTTTTTATTTGTTTCTGAATTACTTGATTGTTTCACAATTATCCTTTTATTTGTTTCAGAATAACCTTGTTGTTTCACAATTATCCTTTTATTTGTTTCAGAATAACCTTGTTGTTTTACAATTATCCTGCAAAGATACAAAAGTTATTGCAAAAAGCGGATGATTTTAATATTTTTAATGCTGACCGGAAAATATTATCTAATAATATGGTAGAAGAAGAAGTTTTTTTATTAACTTTGCAATATGTAATGAAAGCATAATGTATAACATCAGAAGAAAGTAGGATGCAACATCTGGTGAAAGCATGATACAACATCTGGTGAAAGCATGATACAACATCTGTAGAAAGTAAATTTCTCATTTTCTGAAAATGGTCTTTCTCATAGATGAATGGATAAACATTATTAACCCTCTAAACGAAATAGAAATATGATTACATTTCCTTGCGCCAAGATTAATCTTGGTCTCAACATAGTGAGCAAGCGAGAGGACGGATACCATAACCTGGAGACGGTGTTCTACCCTATCCCATTGACCGATGCCCTGGAAATCAAACTCATGGGCGACGAATTCCCTAGCGAGGTGCCTTGCGACCTCAAGATTACGGGCAATGCCGTGGATTGCGACGAGCAGAAGAACCTCGTGGTGAAGGCATACAACTTGCTGGCAGCCGACTTCAAGATACCTCGCATCCACGCTCATCTCGTGAAGCGCATCCCATCGCAGGCAGGCTTGGGCGGTGGTTCCTCCGATGCCGCTTATATGATTCGCTTGCTCGACGAGCGTTTCCGCCTGAACATCGGCATTCCTGAGATGGAGAAATACGCCGCCCGATTGGGAGCCGACTGTGCCTTCTTTATCAGCGCAGACCCAGAGGATGGCGATTCTGCCAGCTACGCCGAGGGCATAGGTGAGGAATTGATGCCTGTGAGCGGTCCTGGCGACAATCTGAGCGGCAAGTACATCGTAGTAGTGAAGCGCGACGACATCGCCGTGAGCACCAAGGAGGCATACGCCGCCATCACTCCGAAGAAGCCAGCCAAGTGTTGTCGCGACATCGTTCGCCAACCGATAGATACCTGGAAGGATGAGCTTGTCAACGACTTCGAGGCTCCTATCTTCCAGTTGCATCCCGAACTGGCGGAAATCAAGGAGAAGCTCTATTCTCTCGGTGCAGCCTACGCAGCGATGAGCGGCAGCGGAAGCGCCATCTTCGGCATTTTCAAGAACAAGCCTTCGCATATCGAGGAACAATTCGAGGGAATGTTCTGCAAAACAATGAAACTTTAATTTTTTGAATGTTAAATGTTGAGTGTTAAATGTTAAATTGGAAGATAGACGATTCTCCAAATAAACATCCACAAAGCTAACACTTAACATTTAACACTTAACACTATAAAAAAATGAACGAACAGACACATCAGAAACTGATGGAAATCAAGCGTAGTTTTCGCTTGCTGATGAACGGTCCGGGCTCGCAGTCGATGCGAGACAAGGGACTGGGATATAAGATAAATTGGGGCGTACCCTTCTATGAACTGAAGAAGATGGCAGCAGAATATGGTAAAGATTACGAGCTCGCCATCGAGCTATGGAAGGAAGACATCCGGGAGTGCAAGATTCTTGCCACACTTATGATGCCTGCCGACAAGATGCTCCCAGAGATCACCGACTTGTGGATGGAGCAGGTACAGAGTCAGGAAATGGCAGAGATGCTTGCTTTCAACCTATTGCAATATGTAGAGTACGCGCCTGTCATCGCCTACCAATGGATAGCCAGTGACAAACCGCTCTATGAGATTGCGGGATTCCAATTGCTTGCCCGCCTCTTCGCCAACGGCAAGGAGCCTAACGACCGTGGCATCAATGAATTCCTCGACCAGGCAGCCGTGGCTTTACAGGGCGACAATATGGGTATCAAACATGCCGCCGCCAACGCCGTGATGCGCTACTGTGACTTCGGAGAAGAATTCGAGAAAATAGCAAGAGGAGCACTCAAGGGAATCTTTGAGATTTAGATTGAGGTACGAATTAAGAATAGACACGGATTATTAAATAGACACGGATTATTAAATAGGCACGGATTATGAATCCGTGCCTAATAATTCAATCCGTGGAATCTGTGGGAGCAAAGAACTTACGATATTCATTCTCGAAGTTTGGAGTGAAGACATCCTTACCCATATTCTCCTTGATTTCCTCTGGCGACCAAAATCTGCCGCCATCCAATTCTTCTTGACTAGGTTTCACCTCGCCATCATACACACAGCGATGCACATATACCAGCTCTTTCTCCCGCTTGCTCTCAAAGACATAATGGCCTAGAGACTCGGGCTGGAAATCGGTGATACCCAGTTCCTCTCTCACCTCGCGATGAAGAGCTTGGCTCACGCTCTCGCCTAAATCTACATGTCCTCCACAAGCTGTATCCCATTTATCAGGCTGAATGTCTTTCCAAGCAGGGCGATGCTGGAGATACAACTCGCCCTTGCTGTTGAAGACATGGAGATGAACCACAGGATGCAAGATCTTGCATCCGTCGTGGGCATGCCCTCGGGTGATGGCACCCAGGATATTGCCCTGCTCATCCACTATCGGAAATTCCTCATTCTTATTATCTGTCATTTCTTTCTAATTTGAGACTTTTTACTTCTGACTTCTTTAAGACTTTTTACTTCTGACTTCTTTGAGACTTTTTACTTCTGACTTCTAATTTCAGATTTCTAACTTCTACAACGTCCCATATTCGTCAGAATAGCGAAGCATCTGGTCTGTGTAGCTCTCATCATAGTCGAGTACCACATCCACAGGATTGCCTTCCTCGTCGTGCTTCACTTCCATCTTCGGATTGATGAAACCCTTGTATGGAGCGAGCTTCAGCTTCTTGTATCTCGCCAAGATCTCACGATGCAAGTCTGGGTCGATGTTCACGGCATACTTCTCCACCAAGTCGCGTGCAGCCTCATAGTCGCCCTCGCTCTTGATGCGCTGAATCTCAGCGAGCAGGGTTCCAAAGAGGTGACGGAGCTTCTCATAATCGTTCACCTTCACGTAGGTAAACTCGGCGATGACATTTCCCTGGCTGTCTCGAAGTGCCTCGTCGGCAGAGGCATAGCTCTTCTCCACCTTCACCAGTTCCACGGCTCCATCGGCGTGTTCCAAGGTCCACCAGGCGATGAGAGCACGGTTGCGCATGTGGGCTTCCTCTATCTTGTCGCCCTCCTTGATGCGAATGGTCTGGGTGAGCAAGCCATTGAGCAGATAGGTGTAATACTGAGCCTTATATGCCTCGTCGTTAGGTGTCAAGCCTAGCTCCACGAGTTTATGGTCTGCCACATAGTAGAGACCGAAGAGGTCGGCTCTTGCCTCCTCTATCGTGTTGCCGTATGCCTTCAGCGCATCTGGGTCCACGCCTGGAAGGAGTTGTCCGCTGCCATGACCGAGACATTCGTGAAGGTCGGTATGCAGATCGTCGGTGATGTCGGCATACTTGTTGACGAGTTCGATGGTTTCCGGGTCGATGACAAACTCGTCTCGGAATCCGTTGCCCTGCGCCGCCTTGTTGTAGGCATCGGTCAGGTTGCCGATGGTAACACTCTTGCTTCCGTGCTCCTGGCGAATCCAGTTGGCGTTAGGCAGGTTGATGCCGATGGCGGAGGCAGGATATTCCTCACCACCGAGCATGGCGGCACAGATGACATTGGCGGTGACACCTTTCACTTCCGGCTTGCGGAAACGAGGATCCACAGGCGAATGGTCCTCAAACCACTGAGCGTTCTGGCTGATGGTCTGCGTGCGCTTGGTAGCCTCCAAGTCCTTGTATTCCACGATGCCCTCCCAGGTACCTTTCAGTCCGAGCGGGTCGCCATATACTTCGATGAATCCATTGATGAAATCCACCATTCCCTCTTGCTGCTCCACCCAGGCGATGCTGTAGCGGTCGAAATCCTCCAGGTTTCCCGTGCGATAGTATTTCACCAGCAGGTCGATGATGTGCTTCTGGCTCTCGTTCTCGGCGTATTTCTGCGCCTTGAGCAACCAGGACACGATTTCCTTGATGGCCTCGCCATAAAGTCCGTCTTCCTTCCATACTCGTTCCACCAGTTCGCCATTGCGCTTGGTGAGCTTGGAGTTGAGTCCGTAAGAGGGAGGTGTAGGATTGCTGGCATCCTTCATCTTGGCATAGAAACGCTCCACCTCTGCCTGTGATACGTCCTCGTAGAAGTTGCAGGCTGATGTCTGCACCAGGTCTTCCCCATCGGTCTGGTTCACTCGCTTGGGCATCACCTCGGGGTCGAAGATGACGGGCACGAGCTGAGCGAGCAAGTCTTCCTTGCTCTCCCCTCGCTTCAAAGGCAGTTGCTCCTCGGGGATGTTTTCCATCAACTGATAGAAGAATTCCTCTGAGAATCCTGGCTTAAACTTCTCACAGCCATAATGATGATGGATGCCACTGGCGAACCATACTCGCTTCAAATATACCTCGAAAGCCTTGAATGCTTCGCTTTCACAGAGGGCAGCATCAGATGCTACACTTTCTGGAGCTTCAGCCTTCGCTGCATCCTGTTCCTTATAGTGGCGATAGATTGCCTCCAAGGTCTTGCGGATGCGCAGGTTGTACTTACCCTGCTGGTCGAACGTGATGTCACGCCCCATCAGTGTGGCTTTTGCCAAACAGTAAATATACAATTTCTGATTGAGCGACAACGCATCGAATCCCTTCAGCTCATAGCGGAGCATTTGGATGTCGGCGAAGCGCTCGTTGGTGTTTACATTACATTTTGCCATGTTCTAAACCTTTATTTTCTAGCGCAAAAGTAATACAAATATCTGAGATTTCAAATTATTTCTACTTATTTCTACAGTTTTTCTCTTTTTAAGCCTAAGAAACGTTACAATTTCCCATTTTTTTAGTAACTTTGCAGGAATTTCAAATCAAAACGAACACCCGAATGTTTAAATAAGAAAGGGCAGACAATTAAATACGAACGCCCGAATGTTTAAATAAGAAAGGTGAAATAACAAAATAAGAACGCCCGAATGTATAAATACGAAAGGTAAAAACAATTAAATACGAACTATCAAGCAATGCAAATCCATGAGATATTAAAGTCTTATTTCGGCTACGACTCCTTCCGCCCCAACCAGGAAGCCATCATACGTGAGGTGATGCAGGGACACGACTGCCTCGTGCTGATGCCTACGGGAGGCGGCAAGAGCCTCTGCTACCAGGTGCCTGCACTGGCGATGGAAGGCACAGCCGTGGTCATCTCGCCACTCATCAGCCTGATGCACGACCAGGTGGAGGCGCTCAAGGCCAACGGCATTCCTGCCGAAGCCCTGAACAGCAGCAACGACGAGACCAACGAGCTCATCATCCGCCGACGATGCGAGGCGGGCGATCTGAAGCTGCTCTATGTCTCGCCCGAGAAACTCATCAGCGAGATTCCCTTCTTGTTCAGCAACATCAAGATTTCGCTCTTCGCCGTGGACGAGGCGCACTGCATCAGCCAGTGGGGGCACGATTTCCGTCCCGAGTACTCGCAACTAGGCCTGCTGCACGAGAGCTTCCAAGGGGTGCCCGTGATGGCGCTCACCGCCACTGCCGACAAGATAACCCGCGAGGACATCATCAACCAGCTTCACCTCTCGGGACAAACCTTCGTGAGCAGCTTCGACCGTCCTAACCTCTCGCTCGCAGTAAGGCAGGAGAGCACCAAGAAGGAGAAACTGAAGTACATCTATCGCTTCATCGCACGCCGCCCAGGCGAGGCTGGCATCATCTACTGTCTCTCTCGCAAGAACACGGAGATGGTGGCGGAGGCGCTGAAAGAACATGGCATCAACGCCGAGGCTTATCACGCAGGACTCTCCGCCCTACAGCGAGCTTCGGTGCAGGAACGATTCAAGATGGACCAGGTGGAGGTGGTATGCGCCACCATCGCCTTCGGAATGGGCATCGACAAGAGCAACGTGCGCTGGGTCATCCATTACAACATGCCCAAGAGCATAGAGAGCTTCTATCAGGAGATAGGACGTGCCGGAAGAGACGGGGCACCTGCCGACACCGTGCTCTTCTATTCGATGGCAGACATCATCACCCTGCGCTCCTTCTGCGAGGACAGCGGGCAGAAGGCCGTCAATCTGGAGAAGCTCAAGCGAATGGAGGAATACGCCGAGTCGAGGGTGTGCCGCCGTCGCATCCTGCTCAACTACTTCGGAGAGACATCTGCCAAGGACTGCGGACATTGCGACGTTTGCAACAATCCTCCACGCACCTTCGATGGCACGGTGCTCACCCAGAAGGCGCTCAGCGCCGTGGTCAGGTCGGGCGAGAAGATAGCCGTGGGCACTTGCATCGAGGTTCTCAGGGGGATGCAGACTCCTGCCGTCGCCCGCAACCACTACAACGAGCTGAAGACGTTCGGTGTGGGCAGGGATACGAGCGTGCGCGACTGGCAAGCCTATCTATTGCAGATGCTTCAGATGGGATTCTTCGAGGTGGCATACAATGCGCATAATGCGATGAAGGTTACGCCGCTGGGATGGAAAGTATTGAAGGGAGAACACCAGGTATCGCTCGCCATCAACGAAAGCGAGGATAGAGCCGATAGGTATCAAAGGAAGAACAGGATACCTGTGGTTCACGCCGAGCGTGTGTTCTTCGACGAGGGGACGAATCAGGCGGAGGACAAGAAGCTGTTCGAACATCTGCGTAAGGTTCGTATGCGTCTTGCCGACGAGCAGGGCTATCCGCCATACATCGTCTTGTCGGACAAGAGCTTGCACGAGCTTACCAGGATGAAGCCTACCACGCTGCAGGCATTCAGCCTCGTGAGCGGAATCGGTGAGTTCAAGGTGAAGAAATACGGCGACACCTTTATCAAGGAAATCAAGAAGTTCCTCGGGAAATAATCCTACGGAACTTATCATTTTAATCCTACGGAACTTAAACGGAATTTAGACGGAACTTCTTCAAACAATACAGTTTAAACTGTTTTACGAAAAATTCCGTTTGAATTCCGTTTAAGTTCCGTAGGATAATTAAAAAAAAAATCCGTAGAAAAAAAATAAAGGCGAGAGATAATCTGAAGAAAAAAACTACAGATTATTTCTCGCCTTTTATCATTTACGATAAGAGGATTAGTTGTTCACGCTACCTCCCACGATATCAAGCAATTCATTCGTAATGGCCTGTTGACGACTCTTGTTATACTGCAAGTTGAGCTCGCGCAAGAGTTCATCGGCGTTGTCCGTGGCAGTCTGCATGGCTACCATGCGGGCTGCATGCTCGCTAGCCTGGCTGTCGAGCAAGGCAGTGAAGAGCATCAGGTGCAACTGCTTAGGAATCAATACCCCAAGCACGGTCTCCAAGTCTGGCTCCACGATGAAGTCATCGTTCAGCGGCTTTGCCTCTGCGCCCTGGCGCTCGTCCTCGCCTGCCTGCTTCTTGCGCAAATACTCCTGCGCCTTGGCTGTAGCCACATTGCTGGTCAGGTCGCGGTCGTTGTCCTCACCTATCGCCTCTGTGCTGAGGTCGATAGGCAGGAAAGTCTTGCGGGTGAGTATCTGCGAGCCTGCGCTCTTGAAGTGGTGATAAATCATCTCCACCTTGTCGAGTTCGCCGGCGGCATACTGCTTGGCGAGCGAGCGGGCTATTTCGGCTGCGTCGCTGGAGTTTGGCTTATCGGCCAGCTCGGTGAAATCACCAGCCACCTTCAATCCCAGCTTGCGTGCCTTCTCAGCCACCTTTCTGCCGATGGGATATACCGTGATGTCGTCAATGCCTTGAGCCTTATACTCATCCACCGCATGCATCATCATCTTGATGACGTTGGAGTTGAATCCACCGCACAAGCTGCTGTTAGAGCTATACACCACGAGTGCCACACGCTTGATTTGGGCGTGCTCCACCTCGAATTCGCTCTGTACGGCAGGCGTGCTCACCAGGAAGCTCTTGAGGATATGCTCCAGCATATTCTCGTAAGGCAGCATGTTCTGGATGGCCACCTGTGCATGGTGCAACTTGCTCGAAGCCACCATCTTCATGGCACTCGTAATCTTGCGGGTGCTGTTGACGCTGGCGATGCGAGTCTTAATCTCTTTTAACGACGGCATAGGCTATTACGCTTTATATTGTCCTGCTACATTGGCCATGGTAGCCTCGATTACCTTGATGGCATCGTCGGTGAGCTTACCATCTGCCAAAGTCTCGATTACATCGGCGTGCTGGCTGCGCATGGCGTCGAGGAACTGATCCTGGCACTCACGCACCTTGTCCATTGGCACCTCGTGCATCAAGCCGTGTACGCCACAATAGAGGATTGCCACCTGCTCGCCCACTGGCATTGGGCTATACTGAGGCTGAACCAAGAGCTGGTCGTTCTTGCGGCCACGGTCCAGGGTCATGGCGGTCACGGCATCCATATCGCTAGAGAACTTGGAGAATGCCTCCAACTCACGATACTGAGCCATATCAATCTTCAGGGTACCAGCCACCTTCTTCATACTCTTGATCTGAGCGGAACCACCCACACGGGATACGGAGATACCCACGTTGATGGCTGGGCGGAAGCCCTGGTTGAAGAGGTCGGTCTCCAAGAAGATCTGACCGTCGGTGATGGAAATCACGTTCGTAGGGATGTATGCGGATACGTCGCCTGCCTGGGTCTCGATGATAGGGAGGGCGGTAAGTGAGCCACCACCCTTCACGTGGCCCTTCATGCACTCTGGCAGGTCGTTCATCTGCTCGGCTACCTCCTGCTGGTCGTTGATACGAGCGGCACGCTCCAACAAACGAGAGTGGAGATAGAACACATCGCCAGGGTAAGCCTCACGTCCTGATGGACGACGAAGAATCAAGGATACCTCACGATAAGCCACAGCCTGCTTGCTCAAGTCATCATACACGACGAGGGCTGAGTAGCCACGGTCGCGGAAGTACTCGCCGATGGCGGCACCAGCGAATGGTGCGTAGTACTGCATGGCGGCTGGGTCGGCTGCCGTTGCGCTCACGATGATGGTATATGGCAGTGCGCCGTGCTCCTTCAGGTTCTGCACGAGGGCAGCCACTGTGGAAGCCTTCTGGCCGATGGCCACGTAGATGCAATACACTGGCTTGCCTGCCTCATAGAAACTCTTCTGGTTGATGATGGTATCCACTGCGATGGCAGTCTTACCAGTCTGGCGGTCGCCGATGATAAGCTCACGCTGTCCGCGGCCGATAGGAATCATGGAATCCACTGCCTTCAATCCTGTCTGGAGAGGCTCCTTCACAGGCTGACGATAGATAACGCCAGGGGCCTTGCGGTCGAGAGGCATCTCGAAAGCGCCTGTGAGGTCGATGTCGCCGAGTCCGTCGATGGCCTGTCCCAGAGGGTTGACGACACGTCCGAGGAAGTTGTCGTTCACACGGATGGAAGCGATACGATGGGTACGCTTCACGCTCTGTCCCTCCTTGATGCCAGCCGTAGGACCCAGAAGGACGCAACCCACGTTGTCTTCCTCCAAGTTCATGACGATAGCCATCGTGCCGTTCTCGAACTCAAGGAGCTCGTTGGCCTCTGCGTTGCGGAGTCCGTAGATACGAGCCACGCCATCGCCCACGGTGAGCACGGTGCCCACCTCGTCGAACTGCTGAGTGCCATTCACCTCCTGGAGTTGCTGCTGAAGTACTTCAGACACTTCACTTGGTTTAATTTTATCTGACATTGTTCTGTTACTTTTTAAATTTTACTTTTTGAGCTGTGTCAGGATGTCGTTGAGCTTCGTCTTGACGCTCGCGTCCATTCTGTAAGTATCATATTCGAGTATGAAGCCGCCGATGATGTCGGGGTTCACCTCGGTCTTGAACTCCACAGTACCTTTAGTTCTCTGCTCCACCATCTTGCGCATTTTCTGCTCGGTCTGGGCATCTACGGCGGTGGCGGTGATCAGCTTACCGCGGATGATGTTCTTCTGTTTCCTGTAAAGAGTGATATACGAAGC
>ERZ808246.1897-NODE-1897-length-13996-cov-3.165913_pt1 | contig 13996 bp, 13 predicted proteins | sample MGYA00521083_ERZ808246 | MGnify/ENA primary metagenome ERZ808246 (study PRJEB31516, sample SAMN03275577) | gut metagenome | biome: mammalia-associated habitat; material: feces | host: Papio cynocephalus | place: Kenya | collected 2012-07-07 ...
CATAGCAACACGCATTTTTGCTGTTTGCAAAAACTCGTTTGCAGTTCTGCCCAAACTATGTATAGATAATGGGTTTCCATAGCAAGAATTAAATGTAGGCATCATTTCTTGCAAAACTTCACGATTAACATAAGTGGCGCTTGCAGAATCAAGGTTAACCACTTTGTTTGTAGATTCTTCCATAAATTCTCCTTTAAAGCGAACAATCTTCGCATAATTCCTATTTATTTTATATCATAACCAAAAAAAAGTCAATATCGATTTAAAAATATTTGCGTCAAAAAAACTAATCAAGCAAACTTTCAAATGGCAAAATTACATCGGCATTTTGCTTAACAAAATCGGCATCGTGACTAACAAACAAAACAGTGCCCTCAAACTTTTTTATGGCAGTAGAAAGTTGCTCGATGCAATTTTTGTCAATATGATTTGTTGGCTCATCCAAAATAAGCACATTGCACGACTTTAACTTTAGTTTACAAATTTTTATTTTTGTTTGTTCCCCACCACTTAATGTAGAAATTTTTTCCATTGCCTGTTTTGCAGTTATGCCACACTGTGCAAGGTTTCTTCTTGCCTCACTTTCGATAAGTTTTGGATACTCATTTAATATATATTGCGTTGGCGTTAAGTCTGGGTTCTCAAAATAGTTGTCTTGTTCAAAATAGCCAATTATAGTGTTGGTTGCGAACTCAAACGAGCCAGCCAGTGCCGGAATAATGCCTGCTAAAGTTTTTAAAAATGTGCTTTTGCCAATTCCGTTAAAACCAGTTATGGCAAGTTTTTGACCTTTTTGTAACTCAATGTTTATTGCACGCTTTAAAAGCGGTTTGTTATAGCCAATAATCAAATTTTTAACTTTTAGCAAAATTTTGCTACCAAGTGGCCTATACTTAAACAAAAATGTTGGTTTGCTGTGCGATGTTGGTGGCTCTATTTTTTCCATTTTTTCTAAAGATTTTATTCTACTTTGCACCATCGATGCCTTTGTTGCCTTGTATCTAAACCTATCAATAAGTGCAGTCATATTTTCTATTTTGCGCTGTTGACTGTTATAATTTTTTTGTTGTTGCTCTTTATTTTGCTGTTTGTGTTTAACAAATTGGTCATATGGCTCGTTGTATCGTGTTATTTTTTGGTCATCAATATCCACTATGCAATTTGTAATGTTAGATAAAAATTTTTGGTCGTGGCTAACAACCGCAAATGTGCCATTAAAATTTTTTAAATAGTCCGAAAGCCACTCAATATGTTCAACATCCAAAAAATTGGTTGGTTCATCCAAAAAAATCAGGTCCGGTTTTTCTAGCAACAATTTTGCAAGTCTAACTTTTGCCCTTTGCCCACCCGATAGAGTTTTAACCTTTGTATCAAGCCCAAAGTCGGTTATTCCAAGACCATCGGCAACTCGCTTTATTTGACTATCTATACCATAAAACTGGTTTTGGTCCAAAAATTCCATTATTTGTTCGGTTTTTGTTGTTAGTTCTAAAAGTTGTTTTTCGCTAGCAGTTGCCATTTGGTTATATAAATCGGTTAGTTTGCTATTTGCGTCATACAAATTTTGATAACTTTCTTGCAAATATTCAAACACTGTTTTTTCGCTATCTATAAGTGCGTTTTGGTCCAAATATCCAAACTTAATTTTGGGGTTTATATAAACATCGGCAGTGTCATACAAAACTTCGCCAATAATAATTTTTATCAGGGTGCTTTTACCTGCGCCATTAACACCAACAATACCCATTTTATCACCCTTGTTTATTACAAATTGAGCATTTTTAAAAATAACTTTGTCACCAAAACTCATATTTAAGTTTTTAATTTCTAGTAGTCCCATATTTTTAGTTTAGCATAATAAAAAGCAAAAAACAAATTTAAAACAAAAAAAGTGAGGCCTACCTCACCAAAAAATTATTATTTGACATTTTTTGCAACAGTTATTTGTTTTGGTCAATCAAATCTACAATATCATCGTGGCTAATTAGCCCAACACTGCGGGTTAACTCTTTGCCATTTTTTAAAAATACAAGTGTAGGTATGCTCATAACACCAAATTGCTTTGATGTTGCAGGGCACTCATCAACATCTACTTTAAAAAATTGCACATCAGTTTGCTCGTCTGCAACGCTCGATAAAATTGGCCCTAAAATTTGGCATGGCCCACACCATGTTGCAAAAAAATCTACAACAGCCAATTTGTCGCTTTGTGCTTTTTCATTAAAATTTTTATCATTTAAATGTTCAATTTCCATATTATTCTCCTTTGATTAACTCGTTTATCACATAAGCCCCAATATATGTTCCGCAAGTTGCTGGAAAATATGCTATGCTACCAACAACTTTTTGCTTTTTTGCATCTTGTGTCGAGTAGCAAACAACACTGTGCTTAACGCCCATTTTTTTTAGTCTAGTTCTAACTGCTTTTGCAAGGCCATCATTTTTTGTTTTATATATATCACAAATTTCAAACTTTGGCAACTCAAACCTATTGCCTGCACCCATACTAGAAATTATTTTTATATTGTTTTCAAAGCAATACTTTATAAGGGCGACTTTGCTTTTTACCATATCAATGCAGTCAACAACAATATCATAACTTTGCAAATCAAAATCTTGCACATTTTGCTCGGTCAACTTTTTTGCAACAGCACTAACCCTGCAATTTGGGTTTATTTGCAAAATTCTATCTGCAAAGCAATCTACTTTTAGCTTTCCAATGGTTTGCGTTGTTGCAATTATTTGCCTGTTTATGTTGCTATCGCTAACCACATCAAAATCTACCATTGTTATAACCCCAATGCCAGTTCTTGCAAGCATTTCAATAACATATCCACCTACTCCACCAGCACCAAAAACTATAACCTTTTTTCTTTTTAAAAGGTTAACTTTATCCTCGCCCAAAAGTGCAACAGTTCTTTCATCAAATGCCATATAAATTACATCTCTTTTGTGGTTATTTTTTGTATTTAACAAAATTACAAGATATATTTTGTTAAATCGTTGCTTTTTATAAGTTTTGACATTGTTTTTTCTACAAACTTTTTATCAACAACAACTTCTTGCTGAGCATCGCCTGATGCTTCAAAACTAATTTCTTCAAGCACTTTTTCTAATATTGTGTTTAGCCTTCTTGCCCCAATATTTTCACTTGTTAAATTTTGTTGTTCGGCAAGCTCGGCAATTTCTTCTAATGCATCTTGTGTAAACTTTAAATCAACGCCATCAACTTTTAGCAAGCTTTGATATTGTTTTATTGTGGCATTTTTAGGTTCGGTAAGTATCCTAATAAAATCAGCTTTTGTTAAATTATCAAGCTCTACCCTAATTGGGAATCTACCTTGAAGTTCTGGAATTAAATCGTCCATTTTTGAAACATGAAATGCTCCAGCTGCAATAAACAAAATGTAATCTGTTCTAACTGTGCCATACTTTGTTGCAACCGATGTTCCCTCTACAAAAGGCAACAAATCTCGTTGCACACCTTCTCTAGAAACATCTGGGCCTTTGCTGTTTTCTTTGCTTGCAATTTTATCAATTTCATCAATAAAAATTATGCCTTCTTGCTCAACCCTTTCTATAGCCTCACTATTTACGCTATCAAGGTCTAGCAATTTGTCACTTTCTTCGGCCGATAGCAACGATTTAGCCTCTTTTATTGTAACCTTACGTTTTTTTCGCTTTCCGTTTGCGAATATTCCGTCAAAAATACTGCCTATACTAATTTCGGCATTTCCGGTAGCAAGCATCTCAATATTTTTTGGTTGCTCTGGCACATCAATTTCTATATACTCGGCATCATAATTGCCTTGAGCAAGCTCTGCCAAAACCCTTTGTTTATCCAAAGCCTCATCAGCGCCCTCAATTTTTTTAGTTGGATAAATTATGTTAAAAATCTTGTTGTTTACAATACCCTCAACCTTAGATTTTACGGCCTTTATTTTTTCGTCTTTAACCATTCTAACTGCAACATCTACAATATCTCGTATCATACTTTCGCAGTCTCGGCCAACATAACCAACTTCGGTAAACTTGGTGGCTTCTATTTTTACAAAAGGTGCTTTAACAAGCTTTGCAAGCCTGCGAGCAATTTCGGTTTTTCCAACACCTGTTGGGCCCTTTAAAATTATGTTTTTAGGCATAATTTCTTCTCGTTCTTGTGCCGAAAGTTTGCTTCGCCTATATCTATTTCTAAGTGCAACAGCAACTGCTTTTTTAGCCTCTTCTTGACCAATAATATATTTGTCAAGCTCGGCAACTATTTGTTTTGGTGTCAAATTCATTATACTTCCTCCACAACAACATTATGATTTGTAAAAATACAAATATCTGCTGCAATATTTATTGATTTTTCGGCAATCTCCCTTGCACTTAAATTTGTGTTTTGCATCAAAGCCTTTGCAGCCGACATTGCATAATTGCCACCACTGCCAATAGCACAAATTCCATTATCAGGCTCTATAACCTCGCCATTGCCCGATATTACAAGCAAATTGTCTTTATCTGCAACAATCATAAGAGCCTCTAGTTTTCGCATAATTTCGTCAGTTCTAAACGCAAGTGCAAGCTCTACTGCACTGCGCATTAAATTGCCATTAAATTTGTTAAGCATATCCTCAAACCTGTTGCAAAGCGAAAACGCATCTGCAACACCGCCGGCAAAGCCAATAACAACCTTATCGTTATAAATTCGGCGAACTTTAACAGCATTGCCCTTCATAACAACACTTTGTCCCATTGTAACTTGTCCATCGCCTGCAACAGCAGTTTTTCCATCTCGCTTAACAGCAATGATTGTTGTTCCTTTAAATTGATCCATTGTTATCTCCCTTTAAATATTTTTTAATTTCGTTTAATGCAACTTCTGCCCGTTTAGATTTTTCACTGCCATCATTTTTAATTATACCCCAATTGGCATTCATTGGCTGAAAGTTATTTGGGTTCGCATTAGCAATATATTCACTAAGTGCGCCTATGGCAGTTTTGTTTGAAAAATACACAAAAGGCTTTGAGTTAAGCATATTTGCTATATTTATGGCCGAATAAAGCCCACTAGAAATGCTTTCTACATATCCCTCAACACCACTTAACTGGCCTGCAATAAATATATTTGGATAGTTTTTTAATTGATAAAACTGGTTTAGGTGTTTTGGCGCATTTATAAAAGAATTTCTATGCATAACGCCGTATCTTATAAACTCTGCATTTTTTAATGCTGGTATTAGGCTAAAAACTCGTTTTTGCTCGCCAAACAACATATTTGTTTGACACCCAACCAAATTATATAGGTCGCTAAAATTACTTTCCTTTCTTAATTGCAAAACAGCATAAGGCATTTTGTTTGTTTTTGGGTCAACAAGTCCCTTTGGCTTTAATATTCCAAAAAGCAAAGTTTTATACCCTCGCTTTGCATTTACCTCTATTGGCATACAACTTTCAAATACTTTGCTATTTTCAAAGTCTTTTAGTTGCACAGTTTTGGCACTAATCAGTTCTTTGTAAAACACATCATATTCTTCTTTTGTTAGTGGACAATTTATATAATCGCCATCTGTTTCGCCCTTTCCGTATCTATTTGCAACAAAGTATTTTGATTTATCCAAACTGGCTTGCGATACAATTGGTGCAACTGCATCAAAAAAGTAACAATCATCACCAAGTTTATCTTTTAAAAAGTCTAGCAATTTGCCATCAGTTAACGGCCCTGTTGCAATTATTGTTGGCAAACTAAAATTTATGCTTTCTACACACTGATTAACAACATTTATGTTTGGCATTGATTTGATTTTTTCAGTTATCTTTTGCGCAAACAAATCTCTATCTACACTCAAAGCTTCTCCACTTGGCACTTTAACGCTATCAGCAACCGATATAACCAAACTATCAAGTAACCTTAACTCTTGCTTTAACAACCCACAAGCATTTGTAACATCATTACTTTTTAGCGAATTGCTACAAACAAGTTCGGCAAAATTACCATTTTTGTGTGCGGGACTAAATTTTGTTGGCTTTTGCTCGTAAAGCATAACTTGCAAGCCACGCTTTGCCAGTTGATATGACGCCTCACATCCCGCAAGCCCTGCGCCTATAACATTTACCTTATTCATTTTGTTCTCCGCCATCTGTTTGGGCATTTTGCTTATCATCTTGCTGACCATCATCGGCTACTTGTTTTTTTATAACCTGAACATAATCGCAACTTTGATTACTGCAATGCTTAATTATGTTGTTTTTTGTTTCGTGCTGAACCAAATAGCAATCGCATTTTGGGCATTTTTCGTCAAGAGGCAAATCCCAACTTATAAATTTGCAATTTGTGTAATCTTCGCATGCATAATATATTTTGCCTTTTTTGCTTTTTCGCTCCAACACATTTTTGCCACATTTTGGACACTTTGCAACAACCTTTGGTGCATTTTCGGCCAAGCTTTTTATATTTTTGCATTTTGGATAATTTGGGCACGCCAAAAACTTTCCGTATTTACCATTTCTTATAACCATCATAGCCCCACATTTATCGCACTTTACATCACTAACAACTGGGGGCTCTTTTTGGACAAACACTGTTGTATCGCCATTGGCAACTTTAAGTTGTGGCAAAAATTTTTGATAAAAGTTTGCAATCAATGTATGCCAATCAAGTTTTTGTGTTGCAACTTTATCAAGGTCATCTTCCATTTCGGCAGTAAAGCTTACATTTATGATAGATGAAAAGTATTTTTGCAAAAGGTCGGTTACTTGGCAACCAAGCAGTGTTGGTTTTAGTGTCTTGCCCTCTTTTTCTACATACTTTCTTGTGCTTAAAATTGTGATTGTTGGGGTATATGTTGCTGGTCTTCCAATTCCATTTTCTTCCATCGCTTTGATAAGTGTAGACTCGGTGTATCGTGGAAGCGGTTTTGTAAACTTTTGCTCCGGCAAGGTTTCTAGCAACTTTAACTTATCATTTACAGAAAGTTCTGGAAGTTTTGCCTCGCTTGGTTCTTCTTCATCTTGTTTTTTATAGTCTTGATAAATTGCAGTGTATCCGGCAAATTTTGGTGTTTTTCCGGTTACCTTAAACTGGCAATCATTGCACTCAATTTCGGCTGATACGCTGTTATAGGTTGCTTCTGCCATTTGGCTGGCAAAAAACCTTTCGTAAATAAGTTTGTATAACTTGTAGTTTGCTGGTGTTAAAAATGGTTTTACACTTTCTGGCGAACGCTCAAAATGTGCTGGCCTTATGGCTTCGTGCGCATCTTGCACATTTTCGCCCTTGCTTTTGTAAATGTTTGGTTTTGATGGATAATAATTTTCACCAAATTTTTCTATAATAAACTTTTTGGCATTGATTCTAGCCTCGTCACTAACTCTAACACTATCAGTTCTGATGTAGGTTACAAGCGCAACTTTGCCTTCCGAACCCAAATTTACGCCCTCATAAAGTTCTTGCGCACAAGCAGTAACTTGTTTTAGGGACATACCAAGTTTGTTTATGGCATCTTGTTGCATACTGCTGGTTGTAAATGGCGCTGGTGCATGGCTTTTTGTTACGGACTTTTTAACGGCCTTTACAGTCCATTCTCCGCCATCTAAATGTGCAAGCACTCTATCCATCATATCTTTGTTTTTAAGTTTGATTTTTTTGCCTGTTATTGTGTTTAAAACAGCTTTAAATACTGGCTTTTGGTCAGGCTTTTCTAGCTTAACATTAAGCGTCCAATATTCTTCCGGAACAAAGTTTTCAATTTCTCGCTCTCTATCCACAACAAGTTTAAGTGCAACACTTTGCACACGACCTGCGCTTAACCTACTTGCAATTTTTTTGCACAAAATTGGAGATATTTTGTAACCCACAAGCCTATCTAGCACACGCCTTGCTTGCTGGGCATCAAACATATCTTTATCTAGCGTTCGTGGTTTTTGAATTTCTGACAAAACAACATCTTTTGTAATACTGTTAAACTCGACACGATTTTTTTGCGAAAAATCTAGGCCAAGTATTGTTGCAACGTGCCAACCAATTGCCTCCCCCTCTCTATCAGGATCGGTTGCGATGTAAATTTCGCTTGCTCGCTTTGCCTTTTCTTGCAAATTTTTTATTATTTTAAGCTTATCTGGCTTATACTCATATTCAGGCTCAAAATTGTGTTTTATATCAACACCAAGTGATTTTTCTGGCAAATCTCTAATATGTCCACCAGTTGCAAAAACTTCCCAATCCTTTCCTAAAAACTTTTTTATAGTATCAACTTTTCCAATACTTTCTATAACAAGTAATTTCATACGGCTCCTAATTTTTACAATAATAATTTCCGGTCAATTTCTTTATTATTCCATTTAGTTCCATTGTTGTCAACAAAGTTAACAATATTTTTGTATCAATTTTTGTTTTTAATTGGATTTCATCAAAGTGTGTTTCGCCATCTATCGAGTTTAAAATAGCTTGCTCCTCAAACGATAACTGAAAATTTTTTACAATGGGTTTAAATTTGTTTATCATATTTAGGTTTTCCAAAATATCATCTGGCGATAGCGCCACACTTGCCTGACAATTTTTTATTATAGCGTTTGTTCCAGAGCTTGCAAAACTTGTAATTTCGCCCGGAATAGCATAAACATCTACGCCATAATCGGCGCAATAATTTTTGGTATACATACTGCCACTTTTAACCGATGCCTCGGTTATTAAAACAGCCTTTGATAGCCCTGCAATAATGCGATTGCGAATTGGATAATGCCATGTTAAAGGCTCAACATCAGGTCGATACTCGGTAATAACAAGTCCTTTTTGTTCAATCTCTTTTTCAAGCTCAAAATTTCTACTTGGATAAATATGGTTAAAACCACCGCCCATAACTGCAATTGTTTTGCCGTTAACAGCTAGTGCACTGTGATGTGCAATGCTATCAACACCATCCGCAAGGCCACTAACAATTGTAAGCCCACTAACAGCAAGTGCTTTGGCAAATTTTTCGGTTACTTGTTTGCCGTAAATTGTAGGCTTTCTAGAGCCAACAATTCCAACGCCAACCGATTTTAATAATGATAAGTCGCCCTTTGTATACAAAATTAACGGCTTATCTAAATAATTTAAAAATTGCTTTGGATAAGCATCGCTTAAGTATGTTACCACCACAATATTTTGGCTTTGCAAATTTGTTATGTGCACATTTAAATATTGCTCGTCTAGGCAATAGCACATTTTGTCAAATTGCTGTTTTGTAATTAAATTTTGCAAAACATTGTAACTGCTTGCAAAACTAGAAAATAATTCTTGAGGCTCGTCAAAAATAGCAAGAATTTCCTCTTGCTTTTTTGTTCCTAAAAAATCAAACATATCAAGCCAAATAATGGCTCTTTCATTTTTATTATACATTTTGCATAGCACCTATTTTATACTGAATATACTGACAAAACTAAAATTTTGCATAGTAGTTTGCATAGCACTGATTATAACCAGTATTTTCTATCCAAACTTCTATAATTTATAGCTTCTACAATATGCGCAAGTTTAATGCTTTCACTACCATCCAAATCGGCAATTGTTCGGGCAACTTTTAGTATTCTATCCCTTGCCCTTGCAGTTAAATTTAATTTTTCAAAGGCAGTTTCTAGCACTTGCTCACAATCTGGAGTAAGCTTGCAATACTTTCTAACAAGGGCGGCATTCATTGCCGAATTGTTGTGTATGTTTGAGCCTTTAAATCTTTCGGTTTGAATGTTTCTAGCCTTTGTAACCCTTGATTTAACTTCGGCCGAAGTTTCTTCTAGTCTTTCATCTTTAAGGTCGCTATAATTTATAGAATCTACTTCTATTTGAAGGTCTATTCTGTCCATCAATGGCCCACTTAATTTGTTTAAATAATTGTGTATTTGAACTGGCGTGCACTTGCACTCGTGTGTTTTGCTTCCATAATATCCACAAGGGCATGGATTCATACTTGCAACAAGTGTAAAATCAGCAGGATACTCAACCGTTTGCGCAATTCGACTAACCGTGATAACCCTGTCCTCTAATGGCTGACGCAATGTTTCTATAATATTTCTAGGATACTCAGGAGTTTCATCCAAAAACAAAACGCCATTGTGCGCCAAACTAACTTCGCCCGGCCTGCTGGTTCTACCACCACCAACCATTGTAACGCAAGTTGTTGTGTGATGTGGTGACCTAAATGGCCGCGTAAGCACAATACCCTGTTTGCTATCAAGTGTGCCAGCAACACTGTGAATTTTTGTTACTTCTAGCGCCTCTTCAAAAGTTAAATCGGGCAATATGCTTGGAAAGCTTTTTGCAAGCATTGTTTTTCCACTGCCCGGAGGCCCTATCATAATAACATTATGCCCACCAGCAGCGGCAATTTCAAGCGCTCTTTTTGCTGTTTTTTGACCTTTTATGTAACAAAAATCATTTGCAACAACAGCTTGCTTAATTTTATCTTCATAACTAGAAATTTCTACTGGGCTAAGCTGAACAAGGCCGTTAAAATAGTCTACAACCTGTTTTAAAGAATCTACCGCATAAATATCCATACCAGCAATAAAACTAGCTTCCATGCGGTTTTGGCTTGGTATAATAACCTTTTTAAACCCATTTTCCCTTGCACTGATAATCATTGGCAATATTCCGTTTACTTTTCTAACTTCGCCATTAAGCGAAAGCTCTCCAAGTATCACATAGCCATCAGTTGCGTGCACTGGAAATTGATTTGTTGCCGAAAGTAACCCTAACGCAATTGGCAAATCATAAATTGGCCCTTCTTTTTTTGTATCAGCAGGTGCCAAATTAACCGTTATTTTGTAAAGTGGATATTCTAGCCCACTATTTTTTATTGCAGAGCGAATTCTATCCTTGCCCTCTTTAATGCTTGCATCTGGCAAGCCAACAACATCATAGGCAGGGATACCATTGTTTAAATCTACCTCTACATCTACTGGATACCCCTCTATGCCAACAAGTCCAAAACTTTTTATTTTACTTAACATAAACCCTCAAATTATATTGTAGCATACTTTTTTTAAATACCAAAACATAAACACAAAAAAAGTGTGCTTTTGCACACTTTAAATTACTTACCTTCGTTTTCGTCAACTTGTTCTGCTGAAACAACTTCGCCATCGGCAAGAATCATATCTTTGCCTGTTCTGTTTTCAGGAACTCTGGCACTTTTGCCTTTTCTATTTTGCAAATAGTAAAGTTTAGCTCTTCTAACACGGCCATGTCTCAAAACTTCTACCCTGTCAATTCGTGGGCTGTGAAGTGGGAATGTTCTCTCTACGCCAACGCCATAAGAAATTCTTCTAACAGTGAAAGATTCTCTAATGCTACCGTTGCGTTTTGCTGTAACAATACCTTCGTAGGCTTGAAGTCTTTCTTTTCCAGCTTCAACAACCTTTACATAAACTTTTACGGTATCGCCAACATCAAATGTTGGAACATCTTTTTTGAGGTTTTCCTTTTCAATTTCATCAACTAAATTCATAATTTCCTCCTAAAAAGTTAAATTATAGTGTTCGTGCACCGTTTTGTATTGGACCACTCATAATATACTTGCAAAGTATATCACAAACAAAAAATAATATCAAGTGTTTTTGCACATTTTGTTAAATTAAAAAGCATTTTGTATGTGCGTTATTGTATCGCCCAAAATTTCAACACAATCAAACCTAACTTTGCTATCCATAAGTTTGTGGCTTAACATATATTGTGTGGCAACAAGTTTAATTTTGTTTTGTTTGTATGGTGTAACGGCCTCTCGGGGCATTCCAAAGCGTTTGGTTTTTCTATCCTTAACCTCCACAAAAACTGTTGTATCGCCAATTTTTGCAATTATATCTATTTCTCCAATTTTTGTTTTGTAATTTTGTGTAACAATTTTGTATCCATTATCAATCAAAAATTGTTTGGCTAGTGTTTCGCCCTCAACGCCTAAAACATGGTTTAATTGTTTCATTTTATCTCCACAAAATGTTTTATAAAAGATTTTCGATGTATTTTTGATGGCCCATATTTTTTTAACAACTCTATATGCTCTTTTGTACCATATCCCTTGTGTTTTGCAAAGTGATATTGCGGATATTGCTTATCTAAACTTTCCATAAGTTTATCCCTATAAACCTTGGCAAGTATTGATGCCGATGCTATAGAATAGCTTGTTGCATCGCCCTTTATTATGGCAATTTGGTCAACATCGCTATCAACATCTTTAACTGCATCAATAAGTGCAAGATTTGGTTTTTGTGGCAAGGCCTCAATGCTTCGCTTCATACCTAATTTTGTTGCCTGCAAAATATTTATGCTATCTATTGTTTGCTCATCAACTTGTTGTATAGAATATTCTATGGCTGTTTGCTTTATTTTTTCAAACAGTTCATCTCGTTGCCGTGCTGATAACTTTTTGCTATCGTCTATCCCAAAAATAATTTTGTCATCGTCAAGTGGCATAACACAACTTGCAACAACCACCGGCCCTGCCAATGGCCCACGGCCAACCTCATCAATACCACAAAACAGCCCAGCACCCTTTAAAATTTGCCTATCATATTCTACAAGTTTTTTGGTACGTTCAACTCTAATTTTACTTTCTTTCATCTAAAGTTATTCTCCCAAGCCTGCCCTTTCTAAAATCGTCCAAAATGCCAATTGCACCACGTTCGTAATCAACATCTCCGCCACGAGCAATAAAGCCCCTTTTGTTGCAAATTTGGTCAAAAATCTCTAATGTAGATTGCCCTTGAATTTTTATATTGTAACGATTTTCTAAAATTGTTTTATCCATATTGCAAATTGTTTTTATAAACTCTAGCCCCAGCGTTGCAACATCTAAAACATCATTTTTTATAGAACCAATAAACGCAAGCCGTGTCCCCACAACCTCGTTAGTAATATCAGGCCACAAAGTGCCCGGAGTATCAAGCAAATTTATGTTATCATCAATTGCAACCCATTGTTTGCCTCTTGTAACACCAGGTTTATCGCCAGTAACGGTTTTACACTTACTTGCAAGGTTGTTTATAAGTGTGCTCTTTCCACTGTTTGGAACGCCAATAACCATTGCTCTAAACGGAATATTAAGCCCCTTTCGCTTGTTCCAATCAGTTTTTTTAGACAGCATAGTTTTCATAAGTGATTTTATAACTTTTGCACTGCCAGAAATTGTGCTGTTTACAGTTACACAGGCACTATTTTCTTTTGCGCCAAAATATTGTTTCCAGTATATTGTTTCGGTCTCGCTAGACAAATCACATTTAGAAAGCACATAAATAACAGGCCTTTTGCTTGCGATTTTGTCAAAACTTGGATTTAGGCACGAAAAAGGTGCCCTACTATCCAAAACATAAATAATAAGGTCAACATTTTTCAATTCTTTTTCCATCATCAAAAGTGCATTGTTCATATGCCCCGGAAACCAATTTATTTTCATAAAATCTCCTTAATCTGCAAGTCTGATTTGCTATTTTTTTGATTTTTGCTTGCAATCAACAACATTTTGCCTTTTTTGATATATTTCATACAAATCAGGCCTACGCTGTTTTGTTAGTTGCAAACTTTGGTTTAGTTGCCACTTTTCTATTTGCTGATGATTGCCATTTGTAAGCTCTTCTGGCACTTCCAGCCCCAAATAGTTGCGAGGTTTGGTGTATTGTGGATACTCTAACAATCCATTAGAAAAGCTTTCTTCATCCGTGCTACCTGAGCTCAGCACGCCTTCAACATATCTTGCAACACTATCAACAAGCACCATTGCAGGCAACTCGCCACCAGTAAGCACATAATCACCTATGCTAATTTCGGTCATATTAAAATGGTCAATAACTCGTTGGTCAATGCCCTCATAATGCCCACAAACAATAATAAGATGCTTAAATTTTGATAGGCCAACAACAACATCTTGCTTTAATGTTTGGCCTTTTGGTGACATGTAAATTATAACTGCATCATCGGTTTTTACGCCGTTTATTGCATCAAAAAGTGGTTGGCACATCATAACCATTCCTGCGCCACCGCCAAACG
>ERZ808246.1904-NODE-1904-length-13973-cov-5.142334_pt1 | contig 13973 bp, 11 predicted proteins | sample MGYA00521083_ERZ808246 | MGnify/ENA primary metagenome ERZ808246 (study PRJEB31516, sample SAMN03275577) | gut metagenome | biome: mammalia-associated habitat; material: feces | host: Papio cynocephalus | place: Kenya | collected 2012-07-07 ...
TGTAGTCCCAGTCCTCGACCTTCGTCTTCTTTCCCTTGACGAACCTGTCATAGACGTCGGTGATCGTCAGAGCTCTTGTTGCTGCCATTCTTTATCCTCCTGTGGGGTCTCTTGGTGGTGTTATCTCACTGTGCTTCGAGCTTGTCCACAAGCCCGATGATCTCATTAGCGGTCGCGGAGTATCCGTCTGCACCGATCTCGTCGCACCACTCCTGGCTGCAGGGTGCTCCTCCGAAGATGCACTTGTAGGGGGCCTCGACCTCCTTGACGGCCTCGACGAGCTCCCTCTGAGCCTCGAGGGTGGTGGTCATGAGGGCGGAGCCTCCGATGATCTGGGCCTCGTTCTCGTCGGCGGCATCGATGAAGTCCTGAGCGGATGCATCGGGACCGAGGTCGATGACCTTGTATCCGGCACCGCGGAGCATGGCGCAGCAGACGTTCTTTCCGATCTCGTGGATATCTCCCTCGACGGTTCCCATGACGACGGTTCCCTTCATGGATCCGTCACCCTTGGACATGAGAGGCTCGAGGATCTTCAGCGCAGCTTCCATGGTCTTGGAAGCGGCAACGACCTGGGGTAGGAAGATCTCGGCCTTGTCGAACCTGACGCCGACGACCTCCATTCCCTTTCCGAGACCGTCACCGATGATCTCCGCTATGGGGATGTTCTCATCGATGGCCTTCTTGGTGGCTTCCTGAGCCAGGGCGATGTTCCAAGTCTCGATGGATGTCTTCAGATCTGCGAGGATCTCTTCCTTTCCCATATTCTCACTCTTCTGTTGATTTGTACCGAACCGAGCCATACATCTCTTCGACTATGGCTCGACTGTTCATTTGTTCGGTTTTTCCCAACAAAACTGCTTATGTTGATGACATATTAATAGTATTCGGTACTAATCCGTTTATTTGCATACACAAGTATATAAAAATTATTAGTAAGGTTGCCAATAAAGCCGTTTTTCTAGATATTTGTCTAATCAACCAGATACTAAATGGCGAAATGTAGGATACCAAGTTACGAAGCATCCCGGAACTGAAAACAATATTATCAATAGGTCGGGAGAAGAAGAAATTGGGAATCATCCGCGCCATGAAGGACGCGGATGGATCAGAACTCAATTGAACTCTACGTCGTCGTTCTGAGTGGTGGTGAACTTCACTCCTGCAGCAGTCAGCATATTGCTTATGTTGCCAGCGATGACTGAGAGATCCTGATTTTTGATGTAGGTCTTGATGTAGAACTCCTTTCTGTCCATGGGAAACACGAGGCGTACCTTTCCTTTGCGGTTGTATCCCTCGGGCTTTCTGTCCTTTTCGAGGTCGGACACATTGAGATCGATCAGCATCTGGAGAATCTCCTCCTCTTCGGGCATCTGCCCAATCTCCTCAAGGAGCATTTTCAGGATGTCGGGGAAGACGGGGGCCAGATCCTTGTATGGTGTCTTGCCGTTAAGAAGGAAGTTGACGCTGTAGACCTTCATCGTCGTGTGACTGGAGATGACTCTATTTAATGTTTATCCGGGGCTTGTTGTTATTAATAAGCACCTGATATGGCCAGATATGAGAACAGCACTCACAGTCGCTGGTTCGGATTCCATCGGGGGGGCTGGCATCCAGGCAGATGTCAAGGCTATGGCCTCCGTGGGCGTCCATGCGGCGACAGTCATCACCGCTGTGACGGCCCAGAACACCACGGGCGTCAGCAGCATTCTCCCAATCTCCGAGGAGTTCGTCAAGGAGCAACTGGAAGCGGTACTCAGAGATGCCGATATCAAGGCGATAAAAACCGGTATGCTCTACAACGCCGAGATAGTAGGCGTCGTGGCGGACATACTGGAGGATCACGAGGCTCCTTTGATAGTGGATCCTGTAATGGTCTCTGGCACGGGATGTTCTCTGATGGATGACGATCTCGCGGATGCCCTCAGGAGAAAGCTCCTGCCTATATGCGAGCTGGTTACGCCCAACAAGAATGAAGCCGAAGTGCTCGCCAAGATGAAGATCAGGACGAAGGATGACGAGCGTCTCGCAGCGGAGCTCATAGGCAAGCAGGGATCAGCCGTCCTTATGAAAGGAGGGCACTACAACACCCCAACAGTCGTGGATTTCCTGTATCTCTCCTCGGAGTTTACCAAGATGGAGTATCCAAGGCTAGACAAGGCGGGCCATGGAAGCGGATGTGTTCTGTCTTCATACATCACGGCCCATATGGCGAAGGGGATGGATGTCGCCAATGCGGTGTTCAAATCGCGCGAGCTGATCCAGGACGCTATAGCTACCCAGTATGTCATCGGTCATGGCGACGTGATCGTCAATCCGATGGTCAAGGAAGGGGAGAGCGAGGGATTCATGGTCCTGGATGCTTTGGATTCCGCAGCCAACAGGATCCTCGATATCGTTCCTGACGAATACGTTCCCAAGAGTGGCATGAATATCGCTATGGCGATGAAGGACGCCACGGGTCCGGAGCAGATCGCGGCCATAGACAAGAGGATGACCGTTCACAACGGCATGATCCGCAAGGGAGGTCCCGCCAAGTTTGGAACAGCAGAGGGTCTGTCCTATATCCTGATGGCTGTGATGAAGAAAAGTCCCGAGACTAGATGCATCATGAGCCTCAACTGCACCAAGGACATGCTCGACATTATGGAAGAGGTCGGTTTCAAGACCGTCGTGGCCGAGCTTTCCAAGGACAAGCTGATCGAGTCCACAGAGAAGGCTCTTTCGAAGTGCAAAGATATTCCCGATGCGATTGTCGACAAGGGATCGAAGAAGGATCGTATCGTTCGTCTTCTCGCGAAGGATACGGTTGATATGCTATCGAAGCTGGAAGAGATCCTCTGACTGCTATCAGTATCGCGTTCTATCGCATCCGGGCGTGCTCGGGTGCGGAAACCTCTTCACGTTTCTTTGATTCCTTGTCTGTTTGCAGAACGTAATTCCGCATCTAGTCCGACAGAGGAATGGCGGGCTCTGGACAACCTGTCTCGGAGCTCGGACGTAATAGAATATAGAATAAAGGAAAGGGGCCAGGTATTCCTGGCCGTTTGGTTCAAGCGTTGATGCTTACAATCTCGATCTCGAAGAACAGCTTGACGTTGTCCTTCTCGGCGCAGGTCTTGTAGTCGTAGGTGGTGTCGGTGAAACCCGTGATGTACACAGGGGTGCCGTCTACATTGACCTTGATCATCTGGATGTCGTCGCCGCCGACATTCTTGGTCTCCTCGAATCCGATCGTGACCTTGTACGACTCGCCTTCCATTCCGTTGACGGAGAAGGTGACCTTTCCGAATTTGCTGTCATCGTTTCCGATGTACTCGTAGGTCTGGTTGCCGGGCATATTCTGGATCAGCACGCTGTTGTCGGTGCTGGACAGGGTCGCGATGCCTTCCCATCCGTATGCGGTGGTGATGTAGACTCCGGTTCCCGCAGTGAGCTTGACATCATCGTATATGCTCTCGAACTGAGTCTTGCTCATCTTCTGGACGGCAGGGACTGTGAAGCTCCTGGACTGGTTTTCCAGAACCGAGCCGTCGGAAGTCACGTATCCCTCTCCGGCAGGAATCTCGACCTGAATCTTGTCGCCGATCTTGTGGCCGACGAGCGCTTCCTCGAACATCTTCAGGGCGCCGTTGGATCCGACGGTGACGTCGAACGTCTTGTAGGATGAGGATGAGAAGTCATTCGATTTGGTGATGTCGTCATCCTTGCCGATGCTGGCGATGGACGTGTCGAAAACGACTGCATTGTCCTCTCCGTAGGCGGCATAGTATGTTCCAACGTAGTTCACTGCGACCTTGTCGCCGAAAGCCACCTTCGTCTCATCTTGCTGTATGTAGTGTTCGTCGACGTAGACGCCCAGGACGCCTACGCATGCCACGACGAAAACGACGAAGCAGACCGAGAAAATCGGGTCTCTCTTCTTTTTGATGCCTTCGCCAGTCATCTATATCGGGCGCACCCATGGCCTTTTTATAAATAAAGGATTCGATAGCCTGCTGATACAGCGTGACAGCGTCGTCTGACTCTGAAACGGACGCCCCATTCTTCCGCCATTCTGCGGCAACGCTCCTCCGATTCTTCGGATATGCTTCCTCCTACTACGGACACGGTGGTCGGGATCGCTCTGCGGGCCTCGTCGATGAACTGCAGGAGCGCGGGGTAGGACGATTCGCCGAAGGCGGGCTTGCATAGCCTCATGTATTCATCGGAATCAGGGGCGTTGAGGCTTATGGAAATGGAATCGAGCACCTCTGCCAGCTCAGGAACTATGTCTCTGCCGTTTATGAGACTGCCAAGGCCGTTCGTATCTAGCCTGATATGGGCCTCGGTCTCCGAGCGGATCCTCCTAGCTACGTCGAGTACCACATCCAGGCGTTCGGTCGGCTCGCCGTATCCGCAGAAGACGATCTCCTCGGCGTCAGGGCATCTGGCACGTATCTCGCTCATGATCTCGTCGGCCGTGGGGTCTTTGGAAAGCCAGAGGCTGTCAGCATCCCCGAGCCTGCTGACCTGGTTCCTGACGCAGAACTCGCACCTGCAGGGACATTTGTTGGTAACGTTGACGTACCATTTCGTGCCGTAGCGATATAGGATGCTCATGGGATGCCGATTGCGCGTCTGAAACATACTGCTTTCGCAACCTGTTATAACCAGTGCCGTCAATTCTTCGGACCATGTTCGATCTCTATGTCGTCACCGATTCCGACCTTTCGAATGGGAGGACCGATGCTGAGGTTGCCGCCCTCGCCTATGAGGGGGGCGCGGATGCTGTCCAGCTGAGGATGAAGCATGCAGACGGAAAGGAGATGCTGGCTCAGGCCCGTGCGATAGCGAAGAAGGCGGAGGAGATGGACCGCTTCTTCTTCGTCAACGACCGCGTGGATATAGCCATGGCCTCAGGTGCGGACGGAGTCCATCTGGGTCAGTCAGACATCCCCGTGGAGGTTGCTCGTTCACTGATGGGCGAGGATGCGATAATCGGCATCTCTGTGCAGACTGTCGACCAGGCCATCGCCGCCGTCGAGGGCGGGGCCGATTATCTGGGCGTGGGCTCGATTTTCAGGACATCCACGAAGCCGGATGCAGTCCAGGGTCTGGGATTGGACGCTGTCTTCGAGATCAGGAGGGCCGTGGACGTACCTGTCGTGGCTATCGGAGGGATAAACCGCGGGAACATCCAGGATGTCATCCGCGCAGGTGCGGATTCCGCTGCCGTCGTGTCCGCAGTCGTGGCTCAGGACGATCCGCGCGCAGCCGCCCATGAGCTGAGGGACCTCATACTGAAGGTGAGGCCGAACGTGCCTGCGAATCGATGCCGACGCTCACACGCTCCCCGAGCTACCGTCGCGCTCATTATAATAAATGGAAGGAAATGAGGGCTCATGCGCTCGCAAGAAGACTACCTGCGTGATTTCGCGGTCCTGATGACCGAGAAGGGGGTCGTTGCCGTTTCCGACCCTCAGCAGATCGCAGTGTACGATTTCCTCTGCGGAGGGAAGAAGAGGCCCAGCGATATAGCCGAGGCTCTTGGGCTCCCCTCGTCATCACTTCATTTCATCCTGGACAAGATGGTCGATTCCGGGATCATCGTGAGATCGAAGCCGGATCCTTCCAGGAAGGAGGTGTACTACTCGATCCTGGCCCTCAGGATAGCGGGGTCCACCACCCCGACGCCCGAGAGGATCGCCGAGTCACAGGAGACCTTCAGTCATCTGGATTCTACCCATACCGGACTGGCCAGCGTGGCCGAGATGCTCGAGAGCTATCTAGGGGAGATCGGTCTCGATCACGACCAGCTCCGCACCAGGTACGTGAAGGACCTGGCCGCGGCATTCAAGGATTCCATAGGATCGGGCTCCCTGGAGTCGGTCATGCAGTCCGTGAAGGACTGCTTCCACAGGCTCACGGGCTTCAGGCTCAGCGTGTTTGCCCTCAACCCTCCGACTATCGTCTTCGAAGGCGACCGTTCGATGAAGTCGAAGATGGACATGCTCTCGATGCTCGTCAAATACCTGATGGAGAACGCCACGGGAAGGACGCTGGCGGTCAGGTCGGTGGAGGACTTCAGCAATCAGGAGTCCGCGAGGTTCAAGGTCGTCTACGATAGGGCCGATCCGGAACCCGAACCTTACATCAACACCTCCCTGCCCCAGCTGGCGGAGCCCGAGAAGTTCTTCGTGGTGGAGATCGACGGCACGGTTGCCTTGATAATGAACGACATCCAGAACCGCCTGATCGATGCGATCTACGAGCGTCCCCTGTGCGTTACTGACGTCGTGAACGCAGTCAATATGCCGAGGTCCACCGTCACGACCAACCTCCTGAGGATGGTCGAGGAGGGCGTGGCTTCGGTGTTCTATTCCGAGTCCGGGGCGATGTACTATGGGCTGAGCTGCTCCATACTCATGAAGAGGACCAGGAGGGCCAGCAAGGATTCCACGCCCACCAGGAATGCGATAAAGCTCGCATCCAAGGACGGCGGGTTCATGGAAGGCTACATGCTGTACCTGATCTCCTCCCTGCAGGAGCTGGGTTTCGATACGGATTACATGATGGTGGTCCTCGGAGCCAAGTACATGAGGGCGGCGGGCCAGTCCGGTCCCAAGAACTTCGATTCCTATTTCGGGACGATGTCCGACATCGCCAAGGTCGTCGGGCTGTCCCTCAGTGTCGTTTCAGTCTATCCGCTGACGATAGGCATAAGCGGCAGCAGGGACGAGCAGCTGTCCCCTGCGATGACATTCGTCAAGGGGATGGCCCATCAGGGTCTTGAGATGGCATCCTCCGGAATATTCGTGAGGGTTTCCGAGGAGACTCCGGAGGACATGAAGGTCTCGTTCAAGGAGATCTACCCCTCGTTGAGCGCGGATCCCGCCAAGGTGGCGGAGATCGCCGGAGTATCGGATCCCGCACCTGTCAAGAAGAGGACCTCGTCCATCCGCGACGCTCTGCGCAACAGGAGCGCCAAGACAGACGGAAGGCCGGTCAGGTCGGTGCGCTACATCACGGGAATCGCCATGGTCATGTTCGCGGCAATGGTTGCCATAATGGCGATGGGCGGCGCGGTAGACGATAATACGGCATCGGCCGAATCCTACGACCTGTCCGTGGATCCGTCCGCGGATATAGTCCTCTACGGCCCCGATGGTGCAGAGATCTGCATGCCATTCACTGTCAAGACCGATGAGACCGTGACGTTCCGCATATCGTCGGACTGCGTGCCCGGAGTGGTGAAGAACGGTGTCGCATACACTATGGAGGAGCTTTATCCTCTGGGCTCGGGGAGCGATTCCGACGGCTTCTACACCATCGCACTGGAGAAGGATGTGACGATCGTGGAGGTCAGACCGCTATCTGCGGACCTCTCGGCTCTCGCCGTCGGAATATACGATTTCGGATGCGACGGCTCTGTGGGCGGTGTTACCGCCTCCTCCTTCGACAGATACATCTCCGTAGAGGATTATGCAGGCGAGAGGTCGGAGATATGGACATCCGGATATGCCTGGGTTTCTCTCGATGCGGGGACAGGCAAGTATCTGTCCTTCGATGACGATTCCCTCGTCTATTCAGACCACGTCTGCGTGGGCGCATGGTCCGAGGATGCTGTTGTCGAGAAGGATATCCCGGATGGGGCCGTAACCTTGAAGATGGCCGAAGGAACTGTTTTCGAGTACGGCGGCATCTACTATTCAGGCAATGTTAGAGTGGACAAGGGGGAGGACATATCCATGAAGTTCGTCTCCACCGACGGTCCCGTCAGCATCCTGCTGGACGTGGAGGGCAGCGAGCAGCCTGTCCTGATGAACAGGGACAGGATGGTGACGCTCAATCTTACCAGCGATGCGGAGATTTCGTACGTCCACGTGGAGTTCTATTGATGGAAACCGTTTCTGGAGAATGACATGAGGTGTCCGAATTGCGGCAACGAGGTGGGCAAGGCGCCCTTCTGTCCGCAATGCGGCACCGACATGAGCTCTCCGCTCCGCAGGCACCGCGTGTTCATGCGCAGCGTGGACCGCGGACTGCGGCATGTGACGTCCGCGGCGGTTATCCTGCTGGCGGTCGTTTCGGTTCTGATGGTGGTCGCATCAGCGGCGCCGGTCCCGTCCGAGACTGCCGAGGTGACCTACGGTCCGCCCGAGGGATCAGTCCTCATCGGCGACAGCTCTTATGCTGTGCCTTCCGACGGATTCAGAGAGTCAGGGCTCTCGCTATCTCCCGACGATGCCGGGCAGCTCGTCATCCGCCTTTCTTACGAGGGGGATGCGGATGCCTACGTTTGGGAGTTCCGCGACGACTGCTCTACCAAGGTGTCCACAATCACCAAGGATACGCCTGTGCTGACATGGATGACTCCTACCATAGGGTCATGGACTGTGACGGTGTACTGCAACGCAGGCGGGGAGACGGTCGATGTCCGTACCGGATCCTTCGCGTACTTCGCCGACAGCGAGAGCCGTTTCGTCTGGACGCATCAGGGGCGTACCATGTCAGTCAGCCATACAGTGCTCCTCAAAGACTATCTGGCTTCATCGAAGCTTCCTTTGAGCAGAGATGACGATTCCCTTGCGTCTGCGGCCTCCAGGGTTTCCGTCGAAGAGGTCTCGGCGCTGGAATCGAAGATCTGGTCCGTCTACACGACCGCATTCGGTGGGGTGCGCACATCTTCGGATTATATGGCATGTCTGGCCGAGTTCGTAAGCTCCTGCTTCGATGCCAGGGACGATTACGTGTCCCGCGGAGTATCCGTCTACATGGCGAATCCTCTGGAGACGCTCTATCTCGGATACGGGGATTCGTGCGATTTATCCGTGCTGGAGGCATCCCTCATCAAGGCGGCCATCGAATCGGCGGACAGGCCGACTTCCATGGGCGTCGCTCTCGTCAGGATGCCGGGACTCTGGGCCGTGGGGATGGAGGTGCGCGAATCGTCATCCGTGGTTATGGAGGGGGTCACCACAATCAGCATCATTCAAGACGGGAAGAAGTACTGGATCACCTCGGTCACTCCGTACACCGGGATGGGTCAGGTGCCCGACTGCTACGGCTACGAGGGCGGGTTCACGTATTACGGTGCCCAGGCGGATGGAGGATGCGGGCTCGTCAGGGTATGAATGCTGGATGCAGGCAGTTAGATTATATACGGCCCGTCAATCGACTCCTCATGGCATTCGGCGTTTTCGCTCCCAAGGAGGAGTACAAGCTCGTCGTTCTGGTGAGGACCGATCTCGATATGGGCAAAGGGAAGATCGCGGCTCAGGTCGGCCACGCATCTGTCGAATGCGCACTCCGTGCCGAGAAGAAGGATCGCAAGGCCTTCGATGCATGGATGGACTCGGGTCAGAAGAAGGTAGTCCTCAAGGTTCCCAACAAGGACGAGATGATCCGTTACATGGCCGAGGCCAGGAGCTGCGGACTCTACACGGTGATGATAAGCGATGCCGGTCGCACTCAGGTCGACCCCGGCACCGCTACATGCATCGGGATAGGTCCCGCTCCCCAGTCGGAGATCGACAAGGTGACCGGCACACTCAAGATGCTTTGATCGCACGACTCTGGAGAGCTCTCCAGTAACGATGTCTATCACGAATCCGTGGATCCGGACATCGGAAGGAAGGAGAGGATGCTCCCTGAGGGCCCTGTAGGTGGCGTGGACATCGTCCTCGTTGCTGTCGAACCCGGACAGCCAGCTGTCCAGGTCGGCTTCGTCCTCCAGTTTCCTGATTCTCTCCTCGGGGATCCCGCGATTGATCATATGGCCTATCATGCTCTCGGCGCTAATCTTCTGGGCTCCGCAGTCCGTGTGGCCGATGATCATCACATCCTCGACACCGAGCTCGTAGATGGCCACGAGCATCGAGCGCATCGTCTCTCCGTACGGGTCCGTCATCCTTCCTCCCGCGTTCTTGATTAGGACGACGTCCCCGTCCTCGAGGCCGAGGGCCGCAGGGAGGAGATGGACCAGACGGGCATCCATGCAGGATATTATGGCCGTCTTGAAACGGGGATACTTTGTCGCGGTGTACTCGTGGTACTCCTCGTTATCGACGAATTCACGGTTGTAGGACAGGATGCGGTCAATCATGCTTCCTCGCACCTCGCATGCGCGTCCAGTTCCGATTCATCCAGGGCGTAGAGCGAGTCGAGGAGGGTGGGCTTGAACGTCCCGGGTCCGTTGCAGTTATCCGAGGCGATCTCCGCCGCGACGTTGAATGCTGTGACGGCCGCCGCCACGGCGCGGATATCCTTGCCGTAGGTTCCGACGTAGCATCCGACGACCGATGATAGCATGCATCCGGTTCCGGACACCTTGGATAGGTAGCCGGTTCCGTTCGACAGTTTCAGTACGGTTCTTCCGTCCGAGATGTAGTCGATCTCCCCTGTGGCGACGACAATGGAGCCGGTCTTCTCCGCGAGGGATCTGGTTGATTCGGCGATATTCTTGGAGCCGTGGGAATCCACGCCTTTGACTTCTCCGCCCAGGCCCGAGAGGACTCCGATCTCGCCGGCGTTGCCTTTAATTACAGCGGGGCGGCAGGCCATTATGGATTCTGCGATCCTGGTACGGTACGGAGTGGCTCCGGCACCGACCGGATCTAGTATCACGGGGATCCCGACGCTAGCCGCGGTCTTCGCGGCTGCCATCATGGACTGCACCGTTCTATCGTTCAGAGTGCCTATGTTGATCACCGTGGAGGATGATATGGAGACCATATCGGGGACATCCTCTATGGCATCGGTCATGACCGGGGATCCTCCGGCGCAGATGCACACGTTGGCGCAGTCGTTGACCGTGACGTAGTTGGTGATATGATGGACGAGCGGCACCTTGGCTCTGACGCCGCGCATGTATTCGGAAAGCGATCCGTTCATGTCGGTCGAATCGGCAATGCCGTATTAACCGTTCACTGGCAGAGACTCGATGCGGCAGGAATATATGGCATCCTCTGGAAGATGTCCGACAGAGGTCTGCCCCAGGTCGTACTGAGGCCACGTGGTTTCGCTCAGGATGAAATCGTATCCTTCGATGTCCGTGCTTTCTCCTTCGCCAGATACGGCGATGGCCGCCATGGCATGGTCCTTGAACATCAGGAACGCGGTGCGGTAGCCGTTCATCGCCATCAGGGTGTTGTACAGGATGGACTTGTCCTCGCAGTCGCCGCCACCGTCCCACAGGGTCTCCAGAGGGAATTTCCAGAACTCCTCCTCGGAGCGGGATTCTGAATCCTCGATATACGGGATTGTCTGAACGAATTTGAGGACGAATTCTGCGAACGTTCTCTCGTCCATTCCCCGTCCCATGTCGGAAAGGCGCACGGCAAGCCTCTTCATCGTCTCACTATTGTAGGAATGGAATGTCTCGATGTGATTCTGATCGCTCTGGAAGAATCTCGCCAGGTACGGATGGTCGTAGCTGTCGGCATACATCTCGCTGAACGGCACTGTTTCGGATATGGAATATTTTGTTCCTTTGTACTCCCACTCGATGGAGAAGATTCTATCATCCTCGACGAGGAAGCGGATGGTGCGTGTGGAACCATCCTTTTCGATGGAACCTTCGTAGAGACCCGGTCTGAGCGTGGATAGGCTGAATTGAGCATTGCCCTCGGCATCGCGTACGACGCATCCTTCGAATCCCATCCCGTTGATCTCGGAACCGTCGTCCACGACGGTGTAGCGCAGGTCGGTGGCCGCCGTTATCCGGTCGGACGGTGAGGGACGATTGAACGTGAAGGTGCGATCCGTGGAAACCAGCTCTCCGTTGAGGAGCCATCCTTTGAAACAATCGCCTTCGGCAATGAGGGTGAGGTCGCTGCCGATCTCAGCCGTTCCGATCTTGCCAACCGTGACCGGATACTCCGCCTCGACTATCGGTTCGTAGGCGGTCGGGGGGCGGTATCTGAAGACCTCCGTCGTTTCCTGGACGACCTTACCGTCCGTTCCGACGGCGGTCTCGTATCTCATGGGTATGGTGAGATCCTTCAGCCACATCTTCGATCCCCCATCATCTTCCCATACGGTCAGCCGTTCGGGACCAGATCTGTCGGTGTAGATGTATCTCCAACCGTCGGTCATCCTTCCGCTCCAGACTGATTCGGAGCTGTCGTCCCTCCATGATTTGCCTTCGAGGGTGTATCCGAGGCTGTTTTCCGTTGATATCAGCGTTACGTCATCCAATGCGAGGTCATATCCCGAGACTACGGTTCCTTTGACGGAGACGGTCCCGTTAGAATACGTTCCCTCCACAGACATCCTCCACCCCGTCCCCTGCCTCGTATCCTCCATCCATCCTGCATACAGTACGATATGACCGCGCAGCGATGGCACAACCCCGCCTACGGGATTCGTCATCCCGGATTCGGTGTACCATCCGGAGAATATCATCCCGTCCTTCTCGGGGAATGGAAGCGGCATGTAAGTCCCGTGGATGTACGACGTAGGTGCATCCACAGGCAGCGTCCCGCCGTTCAGGCGGTAGCTCACAGAGTATATCTCCGGCTCCTCCAAGACGGACTCGTCGGTCTGCAGGCCTTCGGAGACGAGGCTCATGGCCATGCATGCCACGGCAATGAAGGCCGCTGCGGAAACGAGTACAAGGACTCTGCGCTGCATCGAGTTGGTAAAGGCAGGCGATGATTTATCACATGCGGAGAGAGGGGGACTGCCGCCTCATCCTACCGTATACAGGACAAAGGCTTCGAACGGAGATATTTTAACGCCGTTGAACGATTAACCCCTCATGGCAATGATTGATATCGAATACCTGCACCCGGAAGCCGATCCCGACGATCCAACGATCAGAAGGCAGTCGAACACGGCCATGGCCCGCTATCTCCGCGATCTCATATTCGAGATGCAGATGGCCGACATATCCTGCGCGTACAAGGAGACCGTCACCGACGACGGAACCAGGGATGTCAGGATCAACGGCAGGAGTATACCCGAGATCATCGACGGCCTGGAGCTGAAGATGCTGGAATCCGAGGAATCCTGCGATCTCGGCGAGACGAAGCTCGTCAAGTTCGGAAGACCCACCCTCGATTGGAACAGGAAGTGGGTGGAGGATGTCCCCGACACCATAATGAAGAATGCGATCGCCAAGGTGTTTGCGGACGAGAACAAGAACAAGATAGACGTCATAAACCGATGAGGCCCGTCCTCATCGGGCAACTATAAGAACGCCACCGCCATCGGAAGCGGCATGTTCGAGATCGTCAGACGCGACGGACTTGCCAGGATAGGGAAATTCACCGTCGGAGAGAAGGTGGTGGAGACGCCCGCGCTCCTTCCCGTGGTCAATCCCAAGATCTGCACGGTGCCTCCCCGTGAGCTCCACGACAGGTTCGGGTTCAACGCCCTGATCACAAATTCATACATCATACGCAACACGCCCGCCCTCAAGGAGAAGGCCCAGGCGGTTGGCCTTCACGAGATGCTCGATTTCCCCGGAGTCATCATGACCGATTCCGGGACCTTCCAGAGCCATATGTACGGAGAGGTCGAGGTCACGAACGAGGAGATCGTCGAATTCCAGAAATCCATCGGAACCGATATCGGAACCGTTCTCGACGTTTTCACCGAACCCGACTGGTCATACGAGAAGACCAGGCATTCGCTGGAGACGACTCTGGAAAGGACGAGGAAGGCCTGCGAGATCAAAGGCGACATGATGATCAACGGTGTCGTCCAGGGATCGGTCTATACGGATCTCAGGGAGTACAGCGCTTCCCAGATGGCCTCCATGGATGTCGACGTCCATCCGGTCGGAGGCGTGGTGCCTCTCATGGAGCAGTACCGCTACGCGGAGCTCGTGGATGTGGTCATGGCCTCCAAGAAAGGGCTCAACCCCTCCAGGCCGGTCCACCTTTTCGGAGCGGGACACCCGATGATCCTCGCTCTCGCCACGCTCATGGGTTGCGATCTGTTCGATTCGGCATCGTACGCCAAATTCGCACGCGATGACAGGATGA
>ERZ808246.1905-NODE-1905-length-13967-cov-2.949756_pt1 | contig 13967 bp, 13 predicted proteins | sample MGYA00521083_ERZ808246 | MGnify/ENA primary metagenome ERZ808246 (study PRJEB31516, sample SAMN03275577) | gut metagenome | biome: mammalia-associated habitat; material: feces | host: Papio cynocephalus | place: Kenya | collected 2012-07-07 ...
CCTGCCTAAATAAACCTTCGTTTGCTGATTTGGCACATTCCTTGCACCTGCAACTGTAGACCAACCACAATGCGTCAATACAACCATTTGAATTTTAGGAACGTTCATATCATTTTCTAACAGATATTTTCTAAATTCGCTTTGCGGATTTGTCAATGTACTAATAAGTAATTCCAATGACTTAATTGATTGTTGATCCGTTCTAACCGGAATAATTAATGCGTCTGCCGCATACCATGCTAACTGCGTTGCTCCCGCAAAAAAGGGTGACGTGTCAATTATGCATTTATCTAATGAATTTTGCTCCAACTCTCTATCAATCTCATTTCTTAATGAATACAAAATACTATTCAAAGCCTGCTCTCTTTGTGGTTGTTGCAAACCCGTTGCCTGATTTATTGCCGTATTTAATTGTGAAGGTAATAAATATAATTCATCCGAAGATGGTATGAAATAATTATTTTTGTCCGCAAAATATTCATTAGTTGCACCAATATACGTAGCAACTCTTGTAGCCTTTCCAAGACCTGGTACTAAATACGGTAATATCATATCTCTTACATTCGTTTGATTCCCCGCATAATAATTCTTATCATAAAAAAAAGATAAGTTTCCCTGTGGACATGTATCTACAGCCAATAAATTATTTGCAAGGTAACTCAAATTAAAGGAAAGCGTAGTTTTTCCGATTCCACCTCTTAAGTTACATATCGCATATTTCTTATATTTGGGTAATCCGTCAATATTCTCGGCTGTTCCTTGAGCAATATCGTATTGCCTTGCTATGATATTTCCAATCGCCATATCATCCCCTCCTTATTAGTTTTTCGTTTTTAATATCATTGCGCAAAACTAATTATATTATATGTTATTCCCCCGCAATATGCAATACATTGAGTACTATATTTTTTAGTTTTTAACTATGTATTAAACAATCTGCCAATAACGCAAATGGGCATTGCGCCGTATTATAATACAGTACAATGCCCAGAGTCATTACCAGAATTTATTGCAATTCATTCAAACTTGCAAACCGATACCCCTCTGCCTTCAGGTTTGCAATCACCTTTTCCAGCGCCCCAGCATTCGATGACGATACGTTGTGCATCAGAATGATTGCCCCGCTGTGATGATATTTATTGAAATGGTCTATCACGAAATCAACACCCGGCTGGTTGTTCACATCGAAATCCATATATGCCATGCTCCAAAAAATAGTTTTGAAACCAAGGTCCTGGGTGATTGCCAGTGTCCGTGCGCTATACTCACCGCATGGCGGCCTTAAGTACGGGTCCATCGCATATCCCGTTGCCTCTTTCATATAATCCGCGCATCCATTGACTTCCTGCACAATCTCCTCATAGGACTTATCCGGCATGCATATATGGTAGATGGTATGATTCCCCACCTGATGTCCTTCTTCTTTCATTCGTTTTGCTATGGCAACATTATCCCGGATGTACGTCTGTGTCACGAAAAAGCACGCCGGAACATCTTCCTTTTTCAAGATATCCAGCATCTGCTCGGTATATCCATTCTCATACCCACAGTCAAATGTCAGATAGACGACTTTTTCATTTTTCTTTGAAGCATTCTGATCCAAATAATACGCGTCGTATTCGGAGATATCAATCGTGTCATCACACCCGCTCGGTCCATGGTTCATATCCCGTCGGAACCACCAGGAAAGCTTCGTGTTACTATAATTTTGATATGCCTCTTTTTCTTTTACATGATTTTCAATCGGGTATGTCTGATAGCGGCTGAAAACCTTCCTGCACTTATCAAACATACTTTGAATCGGTAGCTCACCATCCTGCTGCTCCGCATATTCTTCGGTTGTACTGGTCAACCTATCTTCCACATCACTCGCCGGATTTCCGGATGTATCCACATGCTCCGACTCACTACCATCCGCCTCCCCCGCGGACGCTCCATATGTAACTACACAAAAACTGCCAACTACCAGAGAAATCAGAATCCCTGCAAGGCAGACCACTCCTTTCCACCTGCTGCCCAAAACACCAAAATGCCTTGAAACCATTCCTGTTTCATTACCTACATTATAGTTTCCCATCAAGAAAAGAATTCTTCCAAAAAGCGATTGAGCGTCTCCTCACTGGCGGCACTCTCTTTTTCCTGCATTGTCCGCCCTGCGGAGTCTTCCCCGGATACTTCCGTCTGTGAAGCTCCATTTTTGTCGGCAGGTTCCCCTTCCTCCGCCGACATTTCCTGTTTAACTACAAATGGACGCACCACATTTTCCGTCTGCTCCCGCGGTTTCGGAATGCGCTCCAGATACCCGCGGATATTCGCTTTCAGGATTTCCACCTTATTATTTATTACCAATATATGATCAAGCACGAGCAAACATGCACATACCAAAATGCTGTTTGCCAAGAAAAACTGCATGTCTGGACTGCCTCTCCAGCTTGGATCGTAATAGAGGTACGCCCCCGCCATCGTGCCACAGACAACAAGCGACAGCACGGTTCCGCTCCGGTTCCAGAATTCCATCGGCCGCGTCAGGAATTTTAACCCCCGCACAAAGCTTTCTGCATACGCCTCCTCATCGCCTCCGCACAGTCCAAAGCCTTTTTTATTCTCATATTGCCGGCACATGTTGCGAAGCTTCTTTCGTTTTGTCTCTCCAAGATTTCCCGATGCACGCACCATTTTACTCATGTAAGCATTTGCCAGTATCTTCATAAGCACACCCAGCACTCCTAACCCCCACAGTATGTAGACTCCGGTTGAAACTTCCATGATTTTTTGCAGCATACAAAATCCCTCCATTAAGATTTTTTGGAACGACAGCCTTTCTTCTCCTCACTGTCTGATGGCGATTATAGAGAAGGTGAACTTCAGAAAGCAACCCCTGTTCGGTCGTAAAAATCCATGCAAATATGACAGAAAATATGGGTTTAAGGAACTTTATATTTATGCTATAATAGGAACACTAACCGTATAATATTAATTATGCTGTCGTTACACACGAGAAAGGATGATACACAATGACATATAAGACAAAAGGAACCTGCTCCCAGATGATAGAGTTTGACATCACAGACGGCAAGGTGCATAATGTGAAATTCACGGGTGGCTGCAATGGTAACTTAAAGGGCATCGGACAGCTTGTGGAGGGCATGGATGCAGAGGAAGTTATCAAACGGCTGGAAGGCACAACGTGCGGATTCAAGAGCACATCCTGCCCGGATCAGCTTGCACAGGCATTAAAGCAGGCTCTTCACGCATAGGTTAAAGGTATAAGTAGGAGGATTAACCATTCATGAAGCGTATTATATTAACCGGTGGCGGAACCGCTGGTCATGTAACACCCAATATGGCTCTCGTTCCAACCTTAAAGGAGCGCGGATATGATATTCAATATATCGGCTCTTATGACGGAATGGAGAAAAAACTGATTGAAGATATGGGTATTCCATATCACGGAATTGCAACCGGAAAGCTGCGCCGCTATTTTGATCTGCGCAACTTCTCTGATCCATTTCGCGTGATCAAAGGCTTCAACGAAGCGAAAAAACTGATGAAGGAGTTAAAGCCGGATGTTGTATTTTCCAAAGGCGGCTTTGTCTCTGTCCCTGTTGTTCTCGCCGCAAGCGCGAAGAAGATTCCATGCATTATCCATGAATCCGATATGACACCGGGACTCGCAAACAAGATCAGTATTCCAAAAGCATCCAAGGTGTGCTGCAACTTCGCAGAGACAATGGAGAATCTTCCTGCAGGAAAAGCAGTCGTGACCGGTACACCGATCCGTCAGGAATTATTTGCAGGCGATGCTGTAAAGGCGATGACCTTCTGTGGATTTACAGAGGTGCGTCCAACCCTTCTGGTAATCGGCGGAAGCTCTGGAAGCGTGCGTGTCAATGAAGCGATCCGTTCCTGTCTCCCGGAACTGACAAAGAAATATAACGTCATTCACCTCTGCGGAAAAGGAAATATCGACGAAAGCTATAACGGAACTGCGCATTATGTCCAGTTCGACTACATCAAGCAGGAGCTTGCTGACTTGCTCGCATTAGCGGACATCGTTGTCTCCCGTGCCGGTGCCAATGCAATCTGCGAACTTTTAGCACTCCGCAAACCAAGCGTTCTGATTCCATTATCGCTTGCAGCGAGCCGTGGCGACCAGATCCTGAATGCACAATCCTTCGAGAAACATGGTTACGCGAAGATGTTGTTAGAGGAAGACCTGACAAACGAGTCACTGCTTGCCGCAGTCAATGAAGTATACGAAAATCACGATCATTACATCAAGGCAATGGAACTTTCTACGAAGTCCGATGCCATCACAATGATCTGCGATATGATTGATGAATTAGCAAACAAATAAAATCAAAATCCCCTGAACCACACTCTGCTTGTAACAGATCAGAGTTGTCGTTCAGGGGATTTATTTTTCTCATTCTCTTATGCCGGCGTTCTTGAGAAACGCTCTTTTATCTTCTCAATTCCATCTATCACCAGACGATTTCGGAACAATATCATTATCGCAAAATATCCAGTTGCACCAATCACAACCGTCAACGCAATCGTCAAAAGATCCGAATACTGGCTATGTGCACACCAATTGTAGATACACACGATTGGAATGCAGGCGATCAGACTTTGACCAAGCTGCCGGCCAAGCTTTGTAACCGGATACATATGCCGGGCTTTGATACTTGCATAAATGAAGATTGCCAGTTCCGCTGCAACCGTACTGGCAGCTGCACCGAATTTCCCATATACCGGAATAGTCAACGCATTTAAACAGACATTTGTGACTGCACCAATCACAACTCCCGTGGACGCCCACCGGTCCTTTCGGTGTATGATAAACAACTGATTGATCAGGAAACTGTTAAAGGTTGCAACAATCACATTCAACATCAACACCTGCATCGTAGATGTAACACCTAAATATTTACTGCCCGCGAACAAATGCAGCACCTGCCTGCTCAGACAGAACATGCCAATCGCCATCGGAATATTAAAGAGCAATATAAGCCGTGCAGTCAGATCATTCAGCTTCTCCGCCTGCTCCTCATCCCGCTCCATCATATACGCGACGCGCGGACGAATCACCGCATATAACGCACTAAAAAACGATGTTAAAACCGATGCGATTTTGATTGCCGCCGCATAGAGTCCGACCTCTGTATCATCCCCGGTAATATATCCAAGCATAGAACGATCCATTACCAGATACACCGCCGACGCAACATCCAACAGGAAAATATACGACATCGGCTTCAAATGAATCCGCAGCTTCTTACTGATCCGCAGCTTGAACTTCACGTATTTTCTTGCCCGGATAAAATTCATCACATTTGAGCCAACACTGGAAATCACAAGGGTCAATGCGTAAATCATATAATCTTCTTCGGATTTCACGCATGTAAAAAGCATCACAACTGATACGATCTGCATGACAAACGAACGAATCGTAATATATTGATACTCCTCATAGATCGTGAAGAGCCATTCCACACCAAGCGCAGATAAGATGATCGTCGTCGAAAAAAGCAACATCAATGTCCGGTATCCTGCGAGCTTCGGAATTGCAAGTGCTGCAAAGAAAAGCACATACGCAAGTGCGGAAGTCATCAGATTGATGGAGAGCATATCACTCGCAAATTCATCCATCTTTTTCCGGTCGTCCCGGATACGGGCGCCTTCCCGGATTGCATAGCCGCCAATGCCGAACGCCTGCAGCAACGTGAAGTATGTCATGTTTGCCTGTGCATAATCGACTTTGCCAAGTGCCTCCGGTCCTAAAACTCTGGAAGAATACGGAAATGTAATGAGCGGTATGATCACGCCCATCATCGTCCGCATCATATTAAATATGAAATTGACACCTAAGGATCGCTTCTTTTCCAAATTTATATTTCCTTTATCTCAAATCTCTATAAAAAAATAGAAAGCTGTCACAAAAAACGTAACAGCTTTTTTAAAATAATTCCTTTTCCAACTGGAAGATGAAACTGTCAAGCAGCTGCATACGCTTCGTATATTCTGCTCTGGCTGCATCTGTCTTGCATCTTCGAATCTTCGGTTTGTTGTTTCTATAATAATTCTTGATCCGGTAATAGGCTTTCTTATAGCTTGCCTCATCCTCACATGCCGTAGCCATCGAATCCCACAGAACACTGATTGCTCCGACTTCATCGAGCAGATCGGCATCCATCACAATCTTACATTCCAATGACAAATCAGCATCCGAATCCTTGTCCTCGTGAATCATAATAATCTCTCCCACACGTCGGATCGTCTCTGGATCAATACCAATGCTATCCATGTATTCTACAGCAAGCTCCGCACCAACTTCTCCATGTGGACGCTCATCATCCCATCCAATATCATGAAGCAATGCTGCAAGCACGATCACATCCAGATCTCCGCCAAGCTTTGACTGTAGCTTGATTGCCCATCGGTACACGCGCATCGTGTGCTCAAACCGGCTGCGGAATGGATAGTTTGAAGGCCTGCCGTTCTCAGAAGTCATCTTCTTCACATATTCAATTACTTCTGCATAATTTACACTCATGCCGTTGTTTTTGCCACCCGATTCTTTTGTTCTTCCCAAAGTTAGGTATCCTTTACCTATCTCTCAAATGATACCATTTTTTTACCAAAAATACCACATGTATTTTATATTTTTTTAACCGTGCGGCTGGTGTTGTGAAGCTCTCATGAGCGTTACCACGGCAGTTAACTCAGTCCAGGCTGCCTCGCGGCGCACAGGAGGTTCTACTTAGTGCTGCTTCGTTCCCGACCTGACACGGTTCATAGATTCCTGTCGCGCAAGACCCAAACATCAACGCCACTTACCGAGGGCAGCCTCACAAGAAGACAACCCGAAACCAGCCATCACCCCCTCTGTAGCGGATTGAGGGTACAGGGCACCGCTATCTCCCCGGCTGCACGGAAATTTTATAACAAGTCCACGCATATCCATCGAAAAGTCTAGAGCCTATAAAGCCCATATCGACAGATACCCCTTTAGTATATAAAAATAATTATGTAAAGTCAAGACATCCCATTATTTTCTTTTGCCGCGGCTGCCTTCTTTTTTGCACGCAGCTCCGCGAAAAAACCAGACATCATCGCCGAACATTCTGTTTCCATGATTCCCCGTGTTACTTCCACCTGATGATTAAACTGTTTCATATCAAGCAGATTTAAGATAGAACCGGCACATCCTGCCTTCGGATTCATACATCCGATCACGACCTTCGGAATCCGCGCCTGCACGATCGCCCCGGCACACATCTGGCATGGCTCCAATGTCACATACATTGTACAATCCTCCAGGCGCCAGTCCCCCAGCACCTTGGACGCTTTTTTTATCGCCATGATCTCCGCATGCGCAAGCGTCGTCTTGTCCACGTTCCGCCGGTTGTATCCACGCGCGATCACTTTTCCTTCATAGACGATCACACACCCGATCGGCACATCGCCGTTCGCCGCCGCCTTCTTTGCAAGCGTGATCGCCTGCCGCATATATCGTTCATCCTCACTCAATTTTCTCATATTGTACCTCATTTCCGTATCCTTTTATTGTGTGTTCCCATAAAATGTACTATACTGACTTGATGATGAAACTCACCAGAAAGGAGCCACTCATGGGACCACTGATAAAATATACAAACCGCTTAATCCTGCGCGTGGAAAATGAATCAAAAGCCAAACAGGTCTTAGATCTCTACCTGCGCAATCGTCTTCCTTTCGAACAGTACGAGCCAACACGCCCGGCATCCTTTTACACACGGGATTACCATTGGTCTTCCCTGCACCGCGAATACATCGCCTACACGATGGGAACCTTCCTGCGTTATTATATCTATTTAAAAGACCGCCCGGATAAGATCATCGGCGCCATCAATTTTAATATCTTCCGCACCTCCCGCGAACCATACGCGGAGATCGGATACAAGGTTGACGCCCTCTATCAGAACCGTGGCATCGCATACGAAGCCTGCGAAGCGGCACTCTATGTACTTGAACACGACTACCAGATTCACCGCGTCGACGCCCGCATCCACCCGGAGAATATCGCGTCCATCACACTCGCAACGAAGCTTGGTTTCCGCCCATTGCAGTTTGAGCCACAAAGTGCCAATATCTTAGGGCACTACGTTGACCTGATGCGGTACACAAGGCTTCTCTGATTCCGCAATTTCAGACACCCAATAGCCAAAATTCCCGGTCAGGATCTTCGTCTTCCGCACCGGGATAAACACACGGAATCCAAACATATTCGCCAGATACCGTTCTTTGTTCGTGAAGATTCCCGGCACACCGATCACATGCAATTCTGCCTTATTCATCTTCACCTTTCCAAGCATCAGATACTGATATTTATAATACCCATGCGCAAGAAAACTGTTCACACCCAGCTTCCAGTTCGCCATATCCAGCTTCCCGATATCCTGCGGCGCAATCTTCACGCCATCCACGATCTGACTTCCAGCCAAAAGCGGCAGCTTCGGATATGTCGTAAGCATCTCCTGATACCCATCTGCCATGTCTGAAGGAAGTGGAATCTGCGGAATTTCCTCGACGGGTTCCTCCTGCGGCTTTGCCCCGGCACCCGCATATTCCAGCACCGGTTCTTCCTCTTCCACAAGCTCGTCCTGCCTGTCCGCCACCTGCACCTGCCGCAGATCATACCGTTCCGGCGCCCAGATGCCAGCTAAGATCTCTCCGTCATCGCATACGAAATACACACCATCGTATTCTGGAAATGCCACGCCATCACCAAGCGGATTGCTCCACGGAAGCTCCACACTTGTCAGGATCGTATCGCGTTCCCCCGCCGCGAACTGCACCGCCGTAAACGGCTTCGCCTGTCCGTGCCACAGCAGATACGCATAACACGTACACGCGTATTCCTTGTACATTTTCATCCCCATTCGTATTCTTGTCACATCCGTATCTTTGTTGCTGATTCTCTGTACCTTGATGAATCCGGCAATCTCACATCGCACGTACTCGCGATACCGGTAAATATAAGACACCCATCTCCTCTGCTGCATCACAGACCACGCTCCCCCTTCATATTTCTTCGCAGAGATTGTATGTTATGCTGCAAGAATATATCCCCATACATCGTGCATTTTCACAATCTCCTGACAATACGTATTATATATGTATGCAGAGAGTTGTCTGTTTAGTACAAAATATTTTCGACATATAATTATATGGCACTGCGCGCCAATATCATTCTATGCACGGATATCGATATCTCCGTGCCCATCCTACTCACACAGCAGATCGGAAAGCTCCGCGAACTGCGCAAGTGTCAATGCCTCGCCGCGGATACTCTCGGAAAGCCCCATCTTCCGGAGCGCCGCCACAACTGCGTCCTTGCTGATGGATAATTCCGCCGAATTATTGATCCCATTTTGCAATGTTTTCCGGCGCTGGTTGAATGATGCACGGATTAACCTGAACATGAATTTCTCATCCTTCACAACGATCTTCGGCTCCGTATGTCTCGTCAGCCGGATCACCGCAGAACCGACATTCGGACGCGGCATGAAACAGTTTGGCGGTACATTTGCCACGATATACGGCTCCGCATAATACTGCACCGCAAGCGACAATGCGCCATAGTCCTTGCCGCCCGGACCTGCCTGCATCCGTTCGGCGACCTCCTTTTGCACCATAACGGTGATCGACGTCGCCGGAATATGATTCTCGAACAGTCCCATGATGATTGGCGTCGTAATATAATACGGAAGATTCGCCACGACCTTCACCGGTCTGCCGCCGGTCAATGCTGCGATATCCACCTTCAGGATATCCTCGTTTACGACCGTCACGTTGTCATACTCTGCAAGTGTCTCGGCGAGGATTGGAAGCAGATTCTTGTCGATTTCCACCGCGAACACTTCTCCCGCTGCTTCTGCTAAATACTGTGTCATCGTGCCGATACCCGGACCGATCTCCAGCACAACATCGTCCTTTGTAATCTCTGCTGCCCGGATGATCTTCTCGATCACATGCCCGTCGATCAGAAAATTCTGACCGAACCGCTTCTGGAACGCAAAATTATATTTCTGTATGATCTCAATTGTAACCTTTGGATTGCTAAGCTTTTCCATTCTATCTCCATTTCCCTACATCTGAATTTTATACATCTGATGCGCATTTTTCCATGTTTCTGCATACACCTCGTCCACTGGAATCTGCTTGATATCTGCGATTGCCTGTGCCACATAGGTAAGCTTTGAGGAGTCGTTGCGCTTGCCGCGGAATGGTTCCGGTGTAAGGTACGGCGCATCTGTTTCAAGCACAATGTTCGAAAGCGGGATATATGCAACCGCTTCTTTCAATTTCTTGGCATTCTTGAATGTCACCACGCCACCGATGCCGAAATAAAATCCCATGTTCAAAAAGTCCCGTGCGCTCTCCTTGGAATACGAATAACAATGGATTACGCCGCCGATCTCCTCTGCGTGGGAAGCCCGCATGATCTGGATTGTATCCTGCGCCGCATCCCGGCTGTGAATGGCGATGGGAAGCTTCAACTCGCGGGCGATATCCATCTGTCCGGCGAACCATTTGTGCTGCAATGCCTTGTCTGTTTCTTCATAATGATAGTCAAGTCCGATCTCACCGATTGCCACGATTTTGTCGTGTTTTGCAAGCTCCTTCAGCCGTGTCACATTGTCCGGGTTCTCCAGTTCTGCAACCTCAGAAGGGAAAATGCCGACCACACCATACAGGTTCTCGTATCTCTCTGTCATCCGAACTGTCTCTTCACTCGCGCTGATATTCGTTCCGATGTTCGTCACTGCGTGCACGCCCTGCGCTGAAAATCCCGCCAGAAGCTGCTCGCGGTCAACATCAAAGCTCTCATCATCATAATGTGCATGTGTATCAAATATCTGAATCATTTCGTTTATCCTTGCCTTACCATAATAATTGCGTTTATTTTACCCTACACCGGGTATTCGTGCAACCCCGCCTGCAAATATCTGCGAATCCACGATTCTTCCTGCACAAATTCGCCATAATATTCGTGAATTTCTTCGGTTCGACTATTGAAATCCCTCTGTAAATTCGGTAAAATGAAGTTTAGGTATATGTTACAAATAAGGAGGAGCATTTTTATGACTATAAATGATTATTTAGATATGGAAGCACTCGATAACATCCTGGAGCAGTGGGCGGCTGCAACACACATGATCGCCGTTATTCTCGATGATGAAGGTAACTTCCTTTCCAACAAGCTTGGATTTTCCAGAAATAATATAGAGGCATTCAGTGAGAGCATCGAAGTCGATGACGTCGAGGTTGCAACAGTTGTTGGCGGTCCTCTGGATGAGGATACGGACGAAGAGGTTGTCGAGGCTGCTGCTGCCATTCTGGTTGCCGCTGTTCAGAATCTCTTAGAAGCTGGCTATCGCAAGAAGAAATATGAGGAAGCAGTTGCCTCCTTCAATGAAGAAATTGATGGTGCTGCAGCTTTGATCAAGGAACTTGCCGGAAAATCACAGGGGTTAAAGAAGATTGAAAATAAGCAGAATATCCTTGCACTGAACGCTTCCATCGAAGCTGCACGTGCAGGCGAAGCCGGACGCGGATTCACCGTTGTTGCGCATGAGTTTGGTAAGATGGCACATGAATCAGGTGTTATCAACGACTCCATTCAGAAGACTTTACAGAAGCTTGATGCATCCATCAAGAGCTATGACGCTGAATAAACAGCAGGGATTTGAGGATGTGAAAACTTTTTCACAAATAGAACATATTTTAGACACAATTTATTGCTATAGTATGCATTGTAAGAGCTTTTCATATATTTGAATCCTCTCTCCCCTCAAACAAGTGGCGAATTAATTCCCTCCCCGGTTTTTCTCGCCACTTGTTTTCTGTTTACAAGGTTTTACAAAGGTTAAACCATTTGCGAAATATCCGTATTAATACAAGTTAAAGTTAAATATATTTATATATTATAACATTGCTACATTCACTCTGTAGATAGAGTTGTACAAGATAGATATTTCTTAAACAGACCGTTGAAGCACGCTGGTACTTAATGAACACATAGTGTGAATTTAGTACCACTGCGTGCTGAACCGAGCGAGAGCGCGTCTGTGTAGAAATATCTATCCTGTACAACTCGACCAAAAGAAAGAGAGGAAATATATCATGATTAACGAATTCTACAAGGATATGACAGGAAAAGGTTCTATCATTCGCCAGTTCTTTGACTATGCAAACAAGAAGGGCGCAGAGATTGGTATGGAAAATATCTACAACTTCTCTATTGGTAACCCTTCCGTTCCTGTACCACAGGCATTTACCGATCGTATGATTGAACTGTTGCAGACGGAGGATCCGGTAAAGCTGCACAGTTACAGCCCATCGCTTGGACTTCCATCTACAAGGCAGGCAGTTGCCGATTCTTTGAATAAGCGTTTTGGCATGAACTACACGATGGATCACATCTTCATGACAAGTGCGGCAGCCAGTGCACTGGCACATGCGCTTCGCTGTGTGACAAAGGACGGCGACGAGGTTATCACCTTCGCTCCTTACTTCCCGGAGTATGTTCCATATGTCACAGGCACCGGTGCAAAGCTTACCGTGATTCCTGCCGATATCACCACATTCCAGATTAACTTCGAGGAATTCGAGAAAGCTTTGAACCCGAATGTACAGGCAATCCTCATCAACTCTCCGAATAACCCATCTGGTATTGTTTATTCAACTGCCACGATCACGAAGCTGGCAGATATCCTGCGTGCAAAGGAAAAGGAATACGGACATCCAATCTACCTGATTTCCGATGAGCCTTACCGTGAGATCGTATTTGCGGGTGTGGATGCACCATTTATTTCCAAGTTGTACGAGAATACGATCTGCTGTTATTCCTTCAGTAAGTCTGTGTCTCTGCCTGGTGAGCGTATCGGTTACATGGCAGTGAACCCAGCCTGCGAGGATGCAAAGCTTCTGGTACTTATGGCTGGTCAAATCTCAAGATTTATCGGTCATAACTGTCCGTCTTCCATCATTCAGATGGCGGTAGAATCTGTACTCGATCAGACAAGTGACCTTTCAATCTATGAGACAAACAAGAACATTTTGTATAAAGAACTTACACGCATCGGCTACGAGATGGTCGAGCCGGGCGGAACCTTCTACATGTTCCCACGTGCACTGACCGAGGATGCAAATGAGTTCTGCTGGCGTGCAGCCAAAGAGCTGAACCTGATCATCGTACCGGGTGACAGCTTCTTATGTCCGGGACATTTCCGGATCTCCTACTGCGTAACAACGGATATGGTCGAAAAAGCCATTCCTTTGTTTGAAAAACTTTACAAATTATATAGATAATTTCCCGTTTTTTCGGTATAATGAAGTTTGGTTTATTAGGAGATACATAATTAGGAGGACAAAAATATTATGGCAGAAGAAGTTGGCGCAAGCAAAAAGCCAAAGAAATACACGGGGATCCTGCTTCATCCAACCTCACTTCCGGGACCTTACGGCATCGGCGAGCTGGGTGCAAGCGCATACAAATTTGTTGATTTTCTGGAACGTTCGGGGTTAAATACATGGCAGGTACTGCCTCTCGGACATACCGGATTTGGAGATTCTCCATATCAGCCGTTTTCCGCATTTGCGGGACAGCCGCTTATTATCAGTCTGGATCATCTGAAGGAATTACATCTCCTTTACGATGAAGATTTCCGGGATATGCCGGCATGGAATCCGGAGCAGATTAACTATGGTGAGTTGATCGAGTTTAAGACAGGTCTGTTAAAGCTTGCTTACTCCCGTTTCCACGATGAGTCTTTATCCGATGGTATCCATGACAATCCGGAAATGAAGCAGGCATTTGATAACTTCTGCGAGACATCTGCCTGGCTGGAAGATTATGCACTGTTCATGGCCGGCAAGGACTATCATCAGGGTATGCCTTGGTACATGTGGGAGGACAA
>ERZ808246.1907-NODE-1907-length-13939-cov-2.897076_pt1 | contig 13939 bp, 13 predicted proteins | sample MGYA00521083_ERZ808246 | MGnify/ENA primary metagenome ERZ808246 (study PRJEB31516, sample SAMN03275577) | gut metagenome | biome: mammalia-associated habitat; material: feces | host: Papio cynocephalus | place: Kenya | collected 2012-07-07 ...
CGCTTACCAGTTTTTGGCTTGCTCTCTCGAGCGCTTTGTTAGTATACTAAATCCGTCGCAAAATGTCAAGCGTTTTTCGCAAACTTTTTTGCATTTTTTGTGAATCAACACTTCGGTTTGGATTCCTACCCATTTTACCATCTTTTCCGAACTTTTGCAACGATCAATGCGGCGCCTGGAATGAGATACCCTATTATAATATTGAGCGGCATTCCGATAGCCCGGTATCCGGCATCCATATCAAAGGCAGATTTGGGCAACGCACAGCACGCAGCGACCAAGACCAGAATCAAAATCCGCCGCACCCATTCCGGCCGTTTGGTCTCTCCCGCCACCTGACGCAGGGCTTGTTCTGCAGAAAACGCCAGCACACCCATGAGCGCAGTATCCGTCATCATCCACATGGCGGAGATGATGGACTCCAATCGTTCCATGGCACCTGTGACGGAAACCTCTTTTGCCAACGTAAAGAAGGGAACCTGTAGACGCTGGCTCAGCTCTGGTCCGAACACGCCCAATATGCTGACTGCGATTCCTATGGTAGCGCCGGTCAAGGCGACGACCCACCAGATAGCACCGCTCTTTCTGGTCTTCCACTGCACCTTGCCCAACAGCAAGCCCGCCGGGACCGCCATACTGATGGCCGTACTCAAGCGTATCGTCCCCAGCCCTACCTCGCGCCAGCTGGTATCCGTCACCGGCCACAGGTTATACAGGCGCATCTTCCCAATGGCCAGCAGGAGCACCGCGGCCAAGGTGAGGGTGACCACCCAGAAGAAAATCTTCCCGGCACGCAGCAAGCAGCTCAGATCTTCCCGTACGATCCAAAGCTCCAGCACCGCCATAGCTAGGTAAAACACCAGCTTGCCCGCCTCCGGATAGACCGCAGAGACATAGCGTTCAGCGTAAAAGCGCAGGTCTACCACCATGACCATCACCGTCCACATGGCGCTCAAGCCGCAGCAGACCTTGCCCCAGCGGCTGCCGAAGGCCAAGTGATACACGTCTCCCAGTCCGCTGTCGGCCGGCATGCGACTGAGGCAGCGGAAGAGAAAGAACATCAGGATGGCTAGTGGCAGGACAGCCAGGAGGGGCAGGAGCCAAGACGCCCGGCGGGCGTCAATGATACGGGTGGGGACAGCGTGGACGATAGGCGCCATCATCATGACGAAGGTCAAGATGCCAAATTGTCCCCCAGACAGCTTTTTCTGCTCCATTCCGCTCCCCCTTTACGCACCCTGGCCTACTCCTCGGCTCACATCGTAGCTCTGCTGTACCACACAGCTGGTCTTCACGTGGAAGGTCAGGCTCTTTTGCCATTGTTTCCACTTTTGCTGAATCAGGCCAGCTTTCATGGGATACTGCGTCATCAACGTCCGTTTCAAGTGGAGAAAATCCCCCACCTGCTGTTCCTGTTCCAACACCTGTATCGCCTCATCGGTCAAGGTTTTGGCCAGGGTCTGCTCCATTCGGCTCATGGCATCCTCGTTCAACTCGTCCAGTTTTCCGCTCACTTCGGACAAGTCCGCCTGCACCTGGATGTTCGCCGTCAGGTCAGTCAGCTCGTCCCCCTGCCACTGGGCGGTCCATTTACACTTTTGACCAGTCAGTTTCAGACCAGCCACGCCATCCTCCTGGGTATCCAAGTCCAGATAGCTCATGTCCCCCTGGTTCAGCAGCAAACAGACGCCCCGCCCCAATTCCGGTGGGAATCGCCCTTTCAAATCGGTCTCCTGAAACAGTGCCATCCCATCTGACACCAGGGTGTGCTGTTCTTCTTCCTTCTCCAGCCGCACCACCGGCATCATAGCCCAACCGTTGTCGTAAAGGTCGGTCAAAAACTCTCGGACGGTACAAGCCCACCCGTTGGACTCCAGCGGAAGCTCCTTGCCGATTTCCTGGAGGCGATCGGTGGCGGCGATGTCTTTGCTGCCCGCTTTGGTGACAATCTCCCCGGCGGTCTCTTCGGTGAAAAAGATCAAGGTGTCCAGCCGCATTTCATAGTCCCGCTGGATATAGTCCAAAATCCGGTCGATACCCGCTTCCGCCGCGCCCTTTCCGATGACGCACTCGGTCACGTGACCATAGGTCACATAGCCGCTGCCGCTCTTTTGGATCATCTGGCAGGCAGCAAAAATGGTGCTGGCCTCCTGCTCCAGGATCAGCGGTTCTTTGCCGCCGCTGCCGGAGTCCTCCCGTTTGGCACCGCTGGAGACGGTGACCTTCACCCGGCCTTTTGGGGCACTGTCCACCGCCAGGGTGCGCACCAGCTCTACGTTAGAGATGTCCTTGGGCTGGGGCAGGAACCGAGGGCTGCACCCGCAGAGCAGGTTTGCTGTGAGCACACAGCAGAGTATCCACGCAACTTTTCTCACTTTTGCCTCCGTTTCCCCTCTGGGTTCAGGGATAGATCCCGCAGCTTAATGTCCGGCATGGGACCTCGAATGACCCAGCCGCCGCCCTTGTGCTGCCACTCCTTGGCCACAAAGGGGGTCAGGTAACTGATACCGCAGTTCTGCATTTTGGCCAGCTGGAAGATGAGGGCCGCCACCACTGTGGTCAATCCGAACAGCCCGGCAAAACAGGCCCCCAACGCCACCAGGAAGCGCCAGATACGCAGACCGTTGGCAAAGTCCTGGCTGGGCATGGTAAACCCTGCCATACCGGCCGCCGCCACCACGATGATGACCGCCGGCGAGACGATCTTGGCCTCTACCGCCGCCTGTCCCACCACCAGAGCGCCGATGATGGAGACGCTCTGTCCGATGGTCTTGGGCATCCGCAGCCCCGCCTCCTGGAGCAGCTCAAAGGCCAGCAGCATGACCAGCACTTCAAACTGGGTAGAGAAAGGCACGTCCTGTTTGCTGGCGATGATGGACAGAGCCAGCTGGGTGGGGATCATCTGTAGGTGAAATGCAGAGACAGCGATATAAAACCCCGGCAACAGGACGGTGACAAAGATGGACAGGTAGCGCAGGAGGGTCAGGACGCTGATGATGGACCAATGGTAGCTCAAATCCTGCGGCGTCCGCAAAAACTGGTTCAGGTCGCAGGGCAGCAGGCAGCCCAACGGGATGCCGTCGATGAGCACCCCCACCCGTCCTTCCATGAGGCCGCGGCAGAAGCGGTCTGGCCGCTCGGTGAACAGCACCTGCGGGAACACCGTATGGCGGCTGTCCACCAAGTATTCTTCAATGTCCGACGCCGCCAGCAAGGCGTCAATGTCCATATCCGCGATGCGCTGGGACACCTCATCCACCAGGGTCTGGTTGGTGATGTCCTCCACCCACAGCACATCCACTGCCGTCTGGGACGTCCGCCCCACCTGGTACTCCTCACACTTGACCTTGGCACTCTTCAGCCGACGGCGCACCAGAGAGGTGCTGGTGCGCACGCTCTCCACGAAGGAGTCCCGCGCCCCCTTCGCTTCGGTCTCGTTCTCCGGCTCGCTGACGCTGCGTTTTTCCTCGGTAGGCACCGCACAGGTCAGCACACCGTCAGGCAGCACCACCGCACAACTGCCGTCCACCATGGCCGCCACGGTCTCGTCTACGGTGGTCTGGGTCTTTACGTTCAGGTTCCAGATGACCCCTTGGAGCAGGTCGCCCACCTCTTGCACCTCCGCCGGCACCGGCCCGGTGATGAGCGGCCGCAGGACATAATCGTTGAGCCGCTCGCTCTTGACCATCCCTTCCAGCCAGCACACGGTACAGGTGCCGCCCTCCACCAGGACAATCTCCCGGCTGGCGAACTCCACACAGTGGGCAAAAGCGGACTCCAACCCCTGCAAATTCAAGGGCAGGTCGTAGACCACCTCCGGCTTCGGATGATGGGGGACATATTCGTGATGGCTTCCCATGGCGCGCGCTCCTCTCCTATTTCTGGGGCTATTATGCCCAGGCGGGCAAAAAATAAGCGCTCAGGCAGGGATTTTCTGCCTGAGCGCTTGGGGTGTTTTCACTTCTTCTCGTACACGGTGCCATCCGGTTTGATACCGGCGTTGACGGAGATGGACTCCAACAGGTTGTAGACGCTGCTGCCATCGGTCAGGTACTTGGTCACACACCCGGCCTGGTGAGCGGGGACGATGGTGGCGTCCAGCTTCCAGTCCTCCTTGGTGCCGGTCACGTGCAGCTCCAACAGGCAGGTGAGCAGGTCCTTTTCGTTGAACCAGAAGTTGCCCAGGTTGTAGAAGATGGGGGCGCCCTTGTAATACTCAATGCCCTGGAGGCAGTGGGAGTGGGTGCCCACGATCACATCGGCGCCTGCATCGATATAAGCCCGTGCCGTGTCCTTCTGCACCTGTTCCAGCTCATAGCTGTACTCGATGCCCCAATGGACGCAGCAGACCACCAAGTCCGCCTGCTGTTTGGCCTGGGCGATGACTTCTTTGAACTGGGCGGGGTCGTAGCAGCTCAGAACGCCCGGAGAATCCTCTCCGGCATCCGGAGTGTACAGGGTCAGTTCTGCTCGGGTGGCGTTGACGTAGGCCACTTTCAGGCCGTTCAGGTCGTAGACCAGAGGCTTTATCGCCTCCGCTTTGTTGTGACCCGCACCCACATAGTCGATGCCCGCCTTGCTCAGGTTGTCCAGGGTGTCGTTGAAGGCGTCCTTGCCGTAGTCGTAGATGTGGTTGTTGGCCAGGGTCACCAGGTCAGCGCCCATCTCTTTCAGGTAGGAGATATTTTGGGGCTTTGCCCGGAAGGTATAGGCTTTCCCCGCCAGCTTTTCGCCCCGGTCAGAGATGGCGAACTCGTTGTTGATGCAGCACAGGTCTGCCTGGTTCATCTTCTCCAACAGCACCGGGTCGATGCAGGCGGACAGCTTGCCGCCGGCGGAGTTTTTCAGGTACTGCATCACATACCAGTCATCATCCAGGTTGATGTCCCCGGTGAAAGCCAGGGTCAAGTCCAATTTCTCCGGCTCCGTCTGAGTGGGAGCAGCACTGGCAGCTGCACTCTGGGCAGGGGCAGCACTCTGGCTGGAGGCGGAACCTCTGCCGCCGCAGGCGCAGGTGGTGACCAGCAGTTTGGCGCCCTCGCCGCCCGTCACATAGCTTCGTTTCATCATCTTCTCCTATTATGCGAACAGCCCCGTCGTGGGACGGGGCTGTAGGTTGTGAAATCAGCAGAATTTTGCACCTGCTTCGATGGCGTCGTCCAGGATGACCAGCTGGAGCTTGTCATTCTTTTCGGCGCTGAGCAGCATACCGCAGCTCTCCTGCCCCATCATCTTCCGAGGTGCCAGGTTGGTCACGGCCACAACGGTCTTGCCCACCAGTTCTTCCGGCTTGTAGTAGGCAGCGATTCCGGACAGGATCTGACGATCCTTGCCGGAGCCGTCGTCCAGGATGAACTTCAAGAGCTTCTTGCTCTTCTTCACGTTCTCGCATCTCTTGACCTTGCAGACGGTCATATCCACCTTCTCAAAGGTCTCGAAGTCGATCTCGTCCTTGAACTCCACGGTGGAACCAGCCTGTTCGGCCTGGCGAGCCAGCTCGATCTCCTTCAGGGTCTCCAGTTCTTTGTCCAGGTCGATTCTGGGGAACAGGTTCTCGCCCTTGTGGACGGTGACGTCAGCAGGGAGCAGCCCCCAAGTGCCAGCGTCTTCCCAACCGGTCTTTTCCGCACCGATCTGCTCGAAGATCTTGGCGGTGGTGTCCGGCATGAAGGGGGTCAGCATGATGGTGCAGATGCGGACAGCTTCCAGCAGGTTGTACAGGACGCGAGCCAGACGAGGCTTATCCTCGTCGTTCTTGGCCAGCACCCAAGGTGCGTTCTCGTCGATATACTTGTTGGCACGGGAGATGACCTCAAAGATGTCCACCAGAGCTCCCTGGAAGGTATAGGATTCCATCTTTTCATAGTATTTGGCCTTCAGCCCGGAAGCCAGCGCAATCAGTTCCGCGTCCTTCTCCTCGTCCGCCTGCTGTTCTGCGGGCAGGGTGCCGCCGAAATATTTGACGGCCATGGCGGTGGTACGGCTGACCAGGTTGCCCAGGTCGTTGGCCAGGTCGATGTTGATGCGCTTGATGAGGCTCTCGTTGGAGAAGTTGCCGTCGCTGCCGAAGGGGAATTCCCGGAGCAGGTAGTAACGGAGGGCGTCCACGCCATAGCGTTCGGCCAGGATGATGGGGTCGATGACGTTGACGGTGGTGTTGGCCTTGCTCTTGGAGATCTTACCGCCGCTCAGCAGCAGCCAGCCGTGGCCATAGACCTTCTTGGGCAGGGGTTCACCCAGGCTCATGAGCATGGCAGGCCAGATGATGGAGTGGAAGCGGACGATCTCCTTGCCGATGAAGTGAACGTCGCAGGGCCAATACTTCTCATAGTCGTCATACTTGTCGTTCAGATAGCCCAGCGCAGTAATATAGTTGCTCAGTGCGTCCACCCAGACGTAGACCACGTGGCCGGGATCGAAAGTGACGGGGATGCCCCAGGTGAAGCTGGTACGGCTGACGCAGAGGTCTTCCAGACCGGGCTTGACAAAGTTGTTCATCATCTCGTTGCGGCGGCTCTCCGGTTCCAGGAAACCGGGCTTGCTGAGCAGCTCTTCGATCTTCTGCTGGTACTTGGAGAGACGGAAGAAATAGGCTTCCTCCTCGGCGTCCTGTACGTCACGGCCGCAGTCGGGACACTTGCCGTCCACCAGCTGAGAATCGGTCCAGAAGGACTCGCAGGGGACGCAGTACTTGCCCTTGTAAGCACCCTTGTAGATGTCACCGTTGTCGTGCATCTTTTCAAAGATTCTCTGGATGCTCTTCACGTGATAATCATCGGTGGTGCGGATGAAGCGGTCGTTGGAGATGTTCATCAGCTTCCACAGTTCCTTGATGCCGCCCTTGCCGCAGACCACGTTGTCCACGAACTGCTGGGGGGTGATGCCGGCGGCTTTGGCCTTCTGCTCGATCTTCAGACCGTGTTCATCGGTACCGGTCAAAAACAGCACGTCATAGCCGCACATTCTCTTGTAGCGTGCCATGGTGTCGGTGGCCACGGTGCAGTAGGTGTGGCCGATGTGCAGCTTGTCCGAGGGGTAATAGATGGGGGTTGTGATATAAAACTTTTCTGCCATTGTCGCAGTTCCTCCTTTGTTGGCGCCGCCGAATGGAAGCGGGCCACAGTTTCTCTCTCCTCCGTCCTTCTGGTGAGTGGAAAAAGGGCAGGCAGCCGGCGCCCCAGATGCGTGGGGAGCCCTGGAGCCTGCGCAGAGATTGATACATTAAATCATTATACCCTCCCTTGCCAATGATTGCAAGGGGCGCAGGAGGATTGCCCCTGCGCCCCGGTATTACAATTCTATTTTCAGAGTCAGCCGTTGCCGATGGATTTGATCTTCCACCCACCATCCTGCCGCACCAGCTGGAAGTCGATGTCATTCGTCCAGTCATCCTTCCACCAAGGCGCCCAAAACGTCCGCCAGTTATACACAACGTGGAAGCCTTGTTCCTGTTCCGCATTGGTGTCCCACGGTTCAATGTCCAGCAGCTTCACATCCGGCAGCGTCTTGGCCTCGTACGGTTCACACTCATCCGTCATCAGCTGGTTGGCCTGCTCGATCTCTCCGCGATTGACGTCGTAAAGGCACAGACGGACGGTCTCCTCTGCGTCAGGGGTCTGTTCCCCTTGCAGGACGCTCTTGCTCAAACCAAAGGTACGGAGGTGGTTGCTGATGCGCATACCAATGGGAATGCCCAGCAATATCACGAGGCAAATGACCCAAGTCAAGATTTGTTTCTTCTTCATGACGTACTTCCTCCTTCCGTATTATCTAGCGCCGAATCCATCACTTTGTTCACCACAGTCACTTCATGATTCTCGTCCACATAATAAAACTTCTCGTTGGAGTAAATCAGCGCAGCATACGGCTTGCCATCCACACGCAAAGAAATCCCGTTCTCATCCACCGTTTCATAAGCGCCGGACGCCATGCGCTTGCTGGATTGGTCGTAAATGGCGAAGGTCTTTTCCACCTCTTGGGTTGTGACAGCCAAATATGTTTGCTCCTGTGCAAACTGATAGGTCCCGGCAAAATCCTGTACCTTCCTGTCATCCAACTTCTGCGCCAGCGTGCTGCATTGATATGCCATAAATAAGTTCAGCACCATCAAAACAATGATGACCAGCGGAATCCATATCTGCTTTCCTTTTTTCATGTCTCTTATCCTCCTTTTCAGCACAGAGTTGAACCTGTTTTATTCCTCTACATTGATAAACACAGCCTGATCAGACGTCTTCTCATACGGCGCCGCCTGCCCATCCCGGACGTACCACAGCCGCTGACCTGCGTAGAGGAGGACTGCCCCGTTGTCTTCCGACAGGGTGATCTGTCCATCCTCATCCACAGAGTAAGTAGCCTTTTCTGGCGTTCCAAACTGCTGGTACTGGTAATACTCCCGCTCCGACGTCAGAACGATATAGGTCGCCCCATTTCGTTCGTCGCCGCAGATGTAGGTGCCCACCCAGGGGTCAGCTTTTTCCGTGTGACCTACGCCCACGAACTGGCAGACATTTAAGAGCAGGGAGCCAAACAAGACCACCAGCAATATTACGCCCACGTTTTTTCTCATGGTGTTCTCCTTTGATACTTTTTGTAACTTTTGTTATATTTTAATCTGTTTTCCAATTTTATTGTATTGTAATCGTTCCATTTTGTCAACATAAAAAGGGACAGAATTTTTCCGTCCCTTTTTTATGATACTGACGGTAGGATTGCCGCCTTGTCATAGTGATGTACTCGAACTATCTCGCCCTTCATCCAGACCAGTTCCGCGTCACCGCCCGCCATGGGGATGACATAACCGCAAACAGCGCCGCTCTGCTCATGGAGCACCCCTTCTCCGCTGGTCAAAAACTGGCACGTTCCCTGCGCCATGATCTTCCGGGGAGATTCCGTGTAGTAGTAAAAAGCGTGTTCCTTCCCGCTCTCTATCGCAAAGAGCTTTCTTGTCAGCGAACCCGACAAATCATCCACATAGGTGCCATACTGAAATGTGGGGTGTTTCTGTTCCTGTTGCCACGTGTTCCTTGTGTCGATGAGAAAAGCCAGCAGCGAGAAGTTCAAGAACAGGGAGACGAGCAGCACGATGGCCAATACCTGTTTTCTGTCTTTCTTTTCTTGCTTCACGTCATGCGCTCCTTTCTTTCCATTTGGGCAGGGATATCTTCGCCGCTGCCGCTTCCATTTTTGGTATTTTTATTATAACATACAATTCTTTCACATGATCAATTTTTTCCTTTAAGAATCTTTTGCACAAAAAGAGAGGTGGATTTTCTCCACCTCTTTGTCATCCTCAAGCAGACAGCCCAAATCGTTCCATCCAGATATTCAATTCGATCAGGTAAGCGATCATCTGCGGCCCTGCCATGAGCTGGCCGAACCAGGGGCGACCGTAGTCCCCGGCGTCCCGGAGCAGGCCATCTTCCAAGGTCTGGGTGTCCACCAGGCTGTGGATGGGGGCATCGGGACGGCGCAAAATCGCCCGCAGCTTCTCCCGTGCCAGCCGCTCGAAGAGGGGGTTGTGGGTTTTAGGGTAGGGAGATTTGGGACGGTTGCGGACGTCCTCCGGCAGGATGCCTGCGGCAGCGTCTCGGAGGACCTGTTTGCGGATGCCGCCCCGGCTCTTCATTTCCCAGGGAATGTTCCACACGTAGTCCACCAGGTGGTGGTCGCAGAAGGGCACACGGACCTCCAAGCCGGAGTACATACTCATGCGATCCTTCCGGTCCAGCAGGTTGGTCATGAACCAATTCAGGTTCAGCCAGCCGATCTCCCGCCGCCGGGCTTCCGCTTCCGTTTCCCCCTCCAGACGCGGGGTTTCCGCCACACTCTCTTGGTAGCGCCACTTAACATAATCCTCAAGCTGGAGCCGCTCCACCACTTCCGGTCGGAAGGCGTCAGTGCGGGCGGTGATGTCCATACTCCAAGGGAAGGTGTCCGCCGCCAGCATATCTGCCCGGTGGAACCACGGGTAGCCGCCAAAGATCTCGTCGCTGCACTCGCCGGACAGGGAGACCGTGTGGCGCTGACGAATCTGACTACAGAAGTAGAGCAGGGAGGAATCCAAATCTGCCATCCCCGGCAGGTCCTTGGCCTCCACCGCCGCCCCCAACAGGGACACCAGCAGTTCCTGAGAACAGGTCAAAATCCGGTGGTCGGTGCCGAATTCCTCCCGCATCCGCTCTACCCAGGGCCAGTCGGCGTCAGGTTGGAAGGAAGACGCTTTGAAATACTTCTGGTTGTCGGTGTAGTCAAAAGAATAGGTCTCCAAGGGCGGCAGTCCCCACTCCTGATAGGCGTTGGCCGCCACGGCGGTGATGATGGAGGAATCCAACCCGCCGGAGAGCAGGGTACACAGGGGCACATCACTGACCAGCTGTCGCCGGATGGCAGAGGAGAGCAGGTGCCGCAGGTGCTCCACCGTCTCCGGGTAGTCCTCGGTGTGGGGACGACTGGTCACATTCCAATAGCGCCGAACCTGTAGACCCTCTGCGCTGATGGTGAGCTGGTGGGCTGGCTTCAGCTCGGAGATTCCTTTGAACACGCCCACCCCCGGCGTGCGAGCAGGGGAGATGCCCAACACCTCCTGCCAGGTGGTCTCATCCGCCTCCGGTGTCAGGCCAGGGTAGCAGAAAAGGGTCTTCAGCTCGGAGCCAAAGACGAAGGTACTGCCCACCATGGTATAGAAGAAGGGTTTTACCCCGAACCGATCCCGACAGCAGAACAGGGTGCGGGTGCGCTCCTCCCAAATGGCGAAGGCGTAGATGCCCTCCAAGTGGTCGCCCATCCCTTCGCCGTACTCCCGCCAGGCCTCCAACACTACCTCGGTGTCTGTCTGGGTGACGAATTGATGTCCTCTTCGGGTCAGCTCCTGGCGCAGGTCGTCAGTGTTGTACAACTCCCCGTTGTAGACCAACACGATGTCCTGCCCGTCCCCGTCCCGACGTATCATAGGCTGATGCCCGTTCTCCGGGTCGATGACCGCCAGCCGCCGGTGTGCCAGAACGCAGTCCTGTCCCTGCCACAGACCGCCATCATCCGGCCCCCGCCGCTCCAAGGAACGGCACATCCGTTCCCCGGTCTTTTCCCATTGCCACGTCCGGTTATCCCGGCTCCAATCGCAAAATCCGCCAATGCCACACATTCCAACCATTCCTTTCCGTTTCATTCTGGTTCTAGTTTATGCGCAAGACCGGAACCCTGTGCAAAAATCCCCTGGAAAACCTTGAAATTTCTGCTGACATCCCGTTGGTTTTGGAGTACAATAGTAAAACACACTGTTTGATCTTACGTCGCGCACCGTGCGGCTTTTCCTAATCCTATTTGCGGAGGTTATTATGAAACGAATCTGTTGCCCTTTGCTCGCCCTGGTGTTGGGCGTGATCGGCTTCTTTTTGCGGATGCAGCAGCTCTCTGTGGCTCTGTCTCCCTCCACGGGGATGCCCATCCTGCATCACCCCTATTCCTACGCCCTCATCGCCCTGACCGTCATTGGCACCCTGCTGCTCTTCTTCCTGAGCTTTTTCGTGGCCAATGAAGCCCAGGACTGGTACTCCGCCTATCACGCTGACACCCTGCTGCAAGGGTTAGAGTTCCTCTCCGCCGCCGCTTTTCTGGTGGGGACGGGGATGATCTTCTACACGCTGTTCCTGACCTACCTGAACAACGGGGGAGGCAATCTGCTGGTGGTATTGTTCCAGACCCAGCCCTTCCTGTTATTCCTGGGGCTTTTGACCTTCTGCGCCACGGCAGCCATCTTCTTTATGGTCCTGCGCAACGGCGACAGCGGCAGCTGGTCTCTGGCGCCCCTCATCCCCGGCTTCATGTCCTGCGTTTGGCTGGTGCTGACCTATCACTCCAACGCCTCCAACCCGTCGGTCATGTCCTTCGCCTGGCAGGTCTTCGCCGTCAGCTCCGCCGCTCTGGCCTGGTACTTCACCGCCTCCTTCGCCTTCCAGTTCCCCCGTCCCCAAGCAGCCACCTGGTTCAGCCTGCTGACGGTGATGCTCTCTGTGACCGCCCTGGCTGACTCGGTGGAGCTGTATCAGAAGTTTTTGCTGGCCGCCACCGCTCTGTGGTTCCTGGTGCGCAGCATCCTGCTCATCGACAATGCCGAGTACAGCGGAAAACGCATGGGATGACCCCTATATCATCAACAAAAGCCTGTCTTTCTGAGGAAAGACAGGCTTTTTCGTTACAGGTCGAACTCCAACAGCTGGCAGTTCTCCATATAGAACTCGTAAAAATCCCCAAAGGGAATGTCCACAAAATAAGTACGCGCCGCTCGGCAAAAGCAGCCGTGGGACACCAGCAGCACCCGCTTATCCGGGTACGCATCCCGCACCTTTTCGATGACCGTATAGGCACGATGGATGACCTGCGCCGTAGACTCACCCTCGGGGTAGTGCCACAGCAGGCTCTTGCGCTTCTCCCGATATTCCGGGTCATCCACGCTCCGTCCTTCAAAGGTGCCAAAATCCTGTTCAATGAGGAGGGGTTCCGTCAGCACCGGCACACCCACCTTTTGGGCGATGATAGCCGCAGTCTCCTGGGCACGATCCATAGGGGAGGCCAGGATCACGTTCACCCCAGCGCGTGCCGCCTCTTCGCCCACCTGAGCGGCCTGTGCCCTGCCCAAGTCGGTCAACTGCGCTTCCGTTCGGCCGCAGACGCAGCGCTTGGTGTTCCAATCGGTCTGACCATGTCTCGTCAAAAACAATTTCATCGGAAGATTCCTCCTCTCAGTCATAGTGGCGTACCACTGCGATCACCTTTCCCAACAGCACCACCTCTGTCCCGTCCACCGGTGTTTTGTCCGGGATGGTATTCCTGCTCCCAGCTGGCAGTTCCACAGACGGTCTGTCCCTCCAGCAAAAAGAGCATCAGTTCCCCCGGCTTCTGCGGCTCCTGCTGCCGCACCACCACCAGGTCACCGGGCAGGATACCGGTAGAACGCAGGGTGTCCCGCTCCATCCGGACGGCAAAGTGGAACTGAGGTGCGTCTCCCGTGTCAAAGAGCAGGGTCTCCCCAGTGAAGTCGGACAGCTCCGCGGTCACTTCCCGCAGGATGGGAATCTTTTGCGCAGACTGGGTCTGTGTCGGCGTCACCGGCGTAATGGAACGGGTCTTTCCTGCGCCCCTGTGGATAACACCGGCGGCTTCCATGGCTTTCAGGTGAAAGTGGACGGTGGAAGGGGATTTCAAGTGCACCGCCTCCGCGATCTCCCGGACGGAAGGGGGATAGCCTCGCTCCTGGGTAAAGGCGAGGATGTAGTCGTAGATCTGATTCTGTTTGGGGGTCAGCCGGTTCTTCAAGAGCATCCTCTTCTTTCTCAACGTGGACGCTTCGCAATTCCACTTTTTGCTAGCTTCTTGGGTCGTGCTGTGCCAGTATACCACAGCGTCGGGAAAATCACAAACACTTGTTCTAATTTTTTCACAGATTCCCCCTTGACATTCAAAAAATATCTCGCTACAATGATAAGCACGCTAATTATTAGCCCGCAAACAATTTAAAAAGGAGGTGAGGCTTTGTATCTCTATCAACACAAAAAGAACCCCTCCATCCTAATGCTCCACCGGCTCAACCGAGCCCACCGGAACGCCATCACCGCGCTGATGGCCAAGTACCACCTTCAGGATGTGGGCAATCCCATGCTGTTATTCATCCTGTCCAAAGGATTGGAGGAGGGCACTGTCCTGCCCAACCAAAAGCAGCTGGCCCAGTGGCTCCACGTCTCTCCGGCTACGGTTGCCAACTCGCTGAAGTCATTGGAGCGAGGCGGCTACGTCCACAAGGAACAGGACGCCCAGGACGCCCGGCGGAACCGGGTGTCCATCACGGAAAAGGGGCGTCAGGCCGTCTTGGAATGTGTAAAGGTCTTCGAGACGGTGGACAATCAGATGCTCCAAGGGTTTTCCCCAGAGGATCAGGCGCAGC
>ERZ808246.1908-NODE-1908-length-13936-cov-4.110295_pt1 | contig 13936 bp, 16 predicted proteins | sample MGYA00521083_ERZ808246 | MGnify/ENA primary metagenome ERZ808246 (study PRJEB31516, sample SAMN03275577) | gut metagenome | biome: mammalia-associated habitat; material: feces | host: Papio cynocephalus | place: Kenya | collected 2012-07-07 ...
CCGCCCGCAAAAACGGCAACGCCGTTTTCCTTAATATTTCCGCACAACGTGCGGAATATAATCGCGGCGAAGCCGCGCGCTAACAGCTAACAGCCAACAGCTAACAGCTAATATCATACTCCCGAATAAGCCGAAAAACCGCCGTCAACGGGGATTATAACGCCTGTTACAAAGCCCGAATACGTTTCGTCCGAAAGGAAAAGAAGTGTGCCGGAAAGGTCCTCCGGAACGCCGAATCTTCCGAGGGGTGTGTGTGCAAGTATCTTTTCACTGCGCGCTGTAAGCGAGCCGTCGTCATTATACAAAAGCGTTTTGTTCTGGTTAGTTGAAAAGAAGCCGGGCGCTATGGCGTTTACGCGTATTCCCACATCCGAAAAATGCACCGCCATAAACTGCGTGAAATTCGATACGGCGGCTTTTGCCGCCGAATAGGCGGGGATTCTTGTGAGCGGCTTGTAAGAGTTCATTGAAGAAACGTTGATTATTGCGGCGTTTTCTTTGCCGACCATATCGCGCGCAAAGCACTGCGTTGTTAAAAGCGTGCCGAGAAAATTGAGGTTGAAAACAAATTCAATTCCCTTTGCGTCAAGGTCAAAAAATGTCTTAACGCCCTCGGCCTTTTCGGCTAAGTCGGAAAGCTCCAGCTTGTCCTTTGTGGTTGTGCCCGAGGGGTGGTTTCCGCCGGCACCGTTTAAAAGCAGGTCGCACGTTCCGAAGGTTTTGTTTACAATTTCTCTTGCACTTTCAAGGCTTTCTTTTTCAAGTACATTGCAGGCGATGCCAACGGCTTCAAAGCCTTCGTCTCTTATTTCTTTTGCAACCTTTTCTGCCGCGTCAAGCCGCAAATCAAGTACGGCAACCTTCATTCCCTGACGGGCAAGGTCCTTTGAAAAACCGCTGCAAAGCACACCGCCGCCGCCCGTTACAACGGCAACGCGGCCTTTTAACGCGTCATGTTTAAACATAAAATAACCTCCTTAAAAGCTGCGTGAAACAAGCTGTGCAATGCCCGCTTCTTTAAGGCATTCGTCAAGTGCGTCAGCCGCCGCGTCAAATGCCGCGCGGTTTGTTTTGTATGTGTAATCGTCGCGAAGCTTTACGGCAGTGCCGTTTTCGCTTTCAAGAGCTTCAAGTCCGTCAAACACTTTAAGGTGCGGCTCAAGCGTTAAAAAACGGTCGCCCGTGTGTTCAAGTGAAAAACGTCTTAAAAGCTCAACAATGTGACCGTCGCCTTTGCCTGCGGGGCAAACCTTGCCGTCTTTAAAAAAGCAGTCTTTAACGTGAAGATAGTCGATATAATCTTTAAGCTTTTCATAGGCGGGCAAAATTTCAACGCCGCACTGAATGAAGTTTGAGGGGTCGAAAACTCCGCAAAGCCTACCTTTAAATTCTTTAAGAAGCTCTAAACAGCGGTCGTCTGTGTCGCCGTAAATTTCCTTTTCGTTTTCGTGACAGCAAAGAACGCCGTTTTTATAGGAATAATTGCACATTTTTTCAACGCGCGAAAAAACCTCGTCTTTATATTCTTCGTAGCTTTCGCCTTTTGTAAAGAAAAAGCTGAACATTCTGATTCTTTTTGTGCCGAGAATGTTTGCCACTTCGACGCAGTTTTTAAAGTCCTCAAAATGCGAAGAAAAATCGTCTGTAATTTCTATCTTGCCGAAATGAGAGCCGATGGAAGAAATGCCTATAGCATTGTCGTCAAGAACTTTTTTAAGCTCCTTTGCCTGACTTACGGAATAAAGCGAAATGTTGCCTTCGTCAAGTCCGCGCGGCTCAAGGTGAGTCATTTTGTGCGCTTTTAAAGCATCAATCTGTTCTTTAAGCGTCGAGCCTGCTTCGTCTGCAAATGCCGATAAATGAAATGTTGCCATAAAAACTACCTCTCAGTTGTTTTCAAGAAAAATTTCTTTGTTTTGTTTTATATATTCGCTTGCGGCGCAGAGAAGCGCCTGCGAGTCATAAACCTGTTTGAATTTTTCGTCGGCGAAAGCGACCTTTTCACGGTCAATCGAAACGTCGCTTTCGGGGTCGTACATCGGATAAATTTCGCCGCAAATATCGGATATTTCGAAAAGCCCCACGGCGCTGAGCGCAGGGGAGGCAAGCCCCAAAAGCGGTTCGCCGTTGTTCTTAAAAAACGTCGAAAGGCTCTTTTTTGCGTCCTCGTCAAAATATTCGAGAGTGTATATATACTTTTTTTCGAGCGGCAAAGCGTTAAACGCCTTTTCCATATTGGGCGCGTTTTCAAGCTTAATCTGAATGTTCATTGCAACACCGTGCAAAAGCTCCGCCGTTGGCGCAGAAAAAATAATTTCCTGTGAAAGCTCGCGGTAATTCTCGCGCAATTCAAAGTCGCGCCGCCAGATTTCGGCTTCTTTTTTTAAGCGCTCGCGCCGTGCCTTTGATGCTTTGAGAGCCTTTTGCCAAACAAAAATCGCGGCAATGCACATTAAAATAAGCAAAAGCCAATAATACCATTTTACACCCCAAAGCATAAGTTATCCCTCACTCTGCAAAGATTTGTAAATATCGCTTTTTTTAATTCCCGTAAGCTTTGCGGCTTCTTTCGCGGCTTCGTTGACCGAAGCACCGCCCAAAACAAGCTCGCGCGCTTTTTCTACGGCGTCAAAAAGCGTGGGCGCAGTTTCTTTTTCTTCGGGCTTTCCCGAAATTATCAAAACATATTCGCCCTTAAGGTTTGCGCCGTCGTATTTTTTTGCCGCTTCAAAAAGCGTTGTTCTTTCAACGCTTTCATATATTTTGGTAATTTCCTTGACAATGGCAATGCTTCTGTCGCCGAAATATTCAGCCATATCTTTAAGCGTTGCGGGAAGCTTGTGCGGCGCTTCGTAAAATACCATAGTCCGTTTTTCGTCAACAAGGCTTAAAAGATGCTCGCGCCGATTGGGCTTTGCGCGCGTAAGAAAGCCTTCAAACGTGAACCTTCCCGCGGGCATACCCGATATTGCAAGCGCTGTTACAAACGCGCAGGGGCCCGGAACGGCTTTTATCGGAATATTGTTTTCATAGCAAAGCGCGGTAAGGTCCTCGCCGGGGTCCGAAATAATCGGCATACCCGCGTCCGAAACAAGAGCGCAGTTTTCGCCGTTTAAAAGGCGTTCAAGTATTTTTTCGCCGCGCTCCGCTCGGTTGTGCTCATAATAGCTCATCATCGGCTTTTTAATGCCGAAATGGTTTAAAAGCTTAACTGTAACGCGCGTGTCCTCGGCGGCGATAAAATCGCACGATGAAAGCGTTTCGACGGCTCTCGGTGAAAAGTCGCCGAGATTTCCTATGGGCGTGCCGACAACAAAAAGAGTACCCGTCATATTATCAGTCAATCGCTTTGCCGTTTTTATCGAAAAGCGGAAGCGGCTCAAGATAAATCAGGTCTTTTCTTTCCTGTGCGTCGCCCTCGGCAAGAATAGCCATATTTCCGGCGATTATTGCGCCTGCGTCCTCAACAAGGGTTCTTACAGCCGACAGAGAAGCGCCCGTTGAAATAACGTCGTCAACGATAAGTACACGTTTGCCCTTCATCTCTTCTGCCTCGGCGGTATCAAGATAAAGGTGCTGTTCGCCCTCGGTTGTTATGGAGTTTACGGTAACGTCAAAAACGCCTGTCATATAAAGCTTCGGCTTTTTTCTTGCAACAAAATATTTTTTGCCGCTCTGGCGCGACATTTCGTGTGCAAGCGGAATGCCCTTTGCTTCGGCTGTGATAATGTAATCAAATTCGGGGGCTTTTTTAAGAAGCTCCCGAGCGCTTGCAACGGTGAGTTCTGCATCGCCGAAAATAACGAATGCGCCTATGTAAAGCTCGTCGTTTAACGGGCAAAGCGGAAGCTTTCTGTCAAGACCGGCAATTTTCATTGAATAGTACATTAAATATTACTCCTTTTAACGCGGAAAAACCGCATATTCATACATTTTTATTATAAGCCGAAAGAAAAAAATGTCAAGGCAGAAAAAGGAATTTGGATAACTTGACAATCAACAAATCAAATGCTATCATTTTATATATAAAACTTTTTAAAATGTATATATAACAGTTTCTGAAAGGCGGTATTTTTATGAAGCGCTCAGTCGCCAAAAAAACGGCGTCGATTATTCTTTCAATACTTGTTTTGGTTGCTTCTTTACAGGTTATTTCATCGGCGGCTTTTGCCGCAGAAGGAAGCAACCTGTCATTTACTGTAAACGACGGCGGCGAGTCTTATACGCTGACTAAGTGCAGCAGTATGGCAAGCGGAGAAATCGAAGTTCCCGCTTTTTATAACGAAAAGCCCGTTACCGTTATAGGCGCCAAGGCGTTTTTTGACTGCACCGAAATTACATCTGTCACAGTAATAGAAGGCGTTGAAGAAATAGGCGACGAGGCTTTTTACAATTGCCGAAACCTTGTTACACTTAAACTTCCCGAAACCGTTGCGGCTATAGGAAGAGAGGCTTTTTCGCTTTGCAAAAAGCTTTCGGATATTACATTGCCGTCGGGCGAATGTGAAATAAAGCAAGGGGCGTTTACGGGGTGCGACGTTTTAAAAAAGGTGAAATTACCCCGCGGAACAACAGATTTAACCGAGATGTTTTACGGCTGCGACAGCCTTGAAACGGTAATATTACCCGAAAATTTATCTGAAATCGGTCAGTTTGCGTTTTATTATTGCACAAGCCTTAAATCCATAGTAATACCTGAAAACGTTGACACAATTTCACCCGACGCTTTTTACGATTCGGCGCTTGAAACGGTTTACGGCTACGGGGGTTCTGCGGCAAAGAAATTTGCGGAAAATAACGGCTTCGGCTTTGTTGAAATCGAAGATGTTTTTGAAGATGAATACTTTGTGACGGTAAATGGCGCCGCGGCAGGCTCGGCTTTATCTGTAAAACTGCTTGCACAGTCTGAAAACGAAGTCACATATAAACTCACTTTGACAAAAGACGGCGAAGAAATTGCGCTTGACACCTACGCCACGGTGTTTCTTCCCGTGCCCGAAAGTATGGAGGGCAAACAATGCCGCGTTTATATGACCGAAAATGACGGCAGTGTTACAAATGTCAATGCCGTTCAGGATTATGATATGGAATTTACAACAGATTCGCTCGGCGAATTTATTGTCACAACGGGCGAAGTTTCAGACGTTTCGGGCGATTTGAACAGCGACGGCGTGTGCGATGTTATTGACGCTCAGCTTTGCGAAAAGGTCGTAAGCGGCCACATTGAGCTGTCAATGCGCCAAAAGTATTTGGCGTCGGGCGATGCGTTCTGCGACGTTGACGCAAGCCTTTATCAGCGCGTTGTAAATGAAGCGCTGAAAGGTGCATAACAAAAATATTTAAAGCAACCCGAAAACGGCTATTCGTTTTTCGGGTTGCATTTTTTGTCGGATTATTTTATAATCTTTACAAATTCCTATCAGTCTCAATAAAAAGGAGATGCGCTATGCACATTCCGCTTTGCGAAACAAACGAGCTTGAAATACTGACCTTTGACGAGGCGCTTGAAACCGAAAAGCGCGGCACTTCGGAATATGACGTCAAAAAATGGATTTATGTTCCGAACACATATTCCGAATACCGTTATATTCTCGGCACAAGGGGCGAAAATCCGCTTATCTGCATCGGCATAAACCCCTCTACGGCAAAGCCCGATTGCCTTGACAATACGCTTAAATCCGTTGAAAGAACGGCTCTTTTTAACGGGTATGACAGCTTTATTATGTTCAATGTCTATGCTCAGCGCGCGACCGACCCGAGTACTATGGATATTTCTTTTAACGAAAAGCTTCACATTGAGAATATGAAAGCGTTTCGCTATGTGCTATCTTCTTATAAAGAGGGGAAAATGCCCGCCGTTTGGGCGGCTTGGGGCACGATAATCGAAAAGCGGCCGTTTTTATTTAAGTGCGTTAAGGATATGGTCGAAATCGGTGAAGAATTCGGCGCAAATTGGTATACCGTCGGCAAACGCTCTAAAAAAGGGCACCCGCACCATCCGCTGTACCTTGCAAACGGGCTTAAAACCGAAAGCTTTGACGCTTTAGACTATCTTAAATCTTTTTTATAATGCTTTAAATAAACATTTTGCTCACCCTTTACATATATTGTATCGGGTGAGCATTTTGATTACATTTTTTTACAAGCCGCAAAGAAGAAGGCGCATACGGCCTAAAATATACGCCTCATTCCGCTTTTGGGGGTATAGAAAAAAGAACGTTCTTCTTAAAGTGCTTTGCGCCGTTTTCTGCGTGTTTTTTGCGGTTGCGGCAATTGACGCAAAGCTTCGGCCGACTTTAAAAAGCGCCGTCGGCAACGCCGTGAAAAACAAGCTCAGCATAACGCTTTCGGACGCGGTGGGGAATGTTTTAAAAGAAAGCGGCATCAGCTATTCGTCGCTTGTGAGCGTTGAAAGAGATTTAAACGGCGCGGTGACTTCAATTACTTCGGATACTTTAAAAATCAATATTCTTAAAGCCGATATAACAAAAAAGGTCGGCGAGATGCTTTCAAAAAACGGCGCGCTCACAGTGAAAATTCCTTTGGGAACGCTTCTCGGAAGCGAGCTTTTTAACGGCAGGGGCACAGATGTTAAAATTAAAGCCGATATTTACGGCTTTGCCGTTACCGATTTTAAAAGCAGCTTTGAAAGCGCAGGCATAAATCAAACGCGCCACAGCATTTACATAAGCGTAAAAGCCTCCGCCTATTCCCACGCGGGGACGGTAAGGTGCACAGAGACCGTCGAAACCGATATTCTTGTTGCCGAAACCGTAACCGTCGGCTCTGTTCCGAACACATATTTCAGCATTTTAAGATAAAAAGCAACCGTAATTTTCACGGTCGAAAACTACGGTTGCGCTGCTACTTTTTCAGATTTTATTTTTAAAATATTTTTGCGTCGGAATATATATCGCGGGAACGAGTATGACAGCGCCCAAAAGCTCAATAATTCCGTTAATGCCGATTATTGTCATAAACACGCTCTTTACAAGCTCAAAAATATCGGCATAAAGGTTCATGGTGCCGCCGAAAAGATAGATTGCGCCGAGCACCAAAACGGTGTTTGTAAGCGTTGAAACAGCCGCCGTGATTGACAGCGCCAAAGCTTTAGGAAGCTTTGTTTTTAAAAGCTTTTCAGAAAGAAGCCCCGCAACAAACCCGACTGCTATTCGCGGCACGACCGAAATAAGCGGGTTAAGAAACAGCCCGTATAAAGCCGTGTTTGTAAGCGCCCTTAAAAGGCAGGTAACGCCCCAAATGCCGCCTATGAGCGCGCCGTTCTTTTTGCCGAGCACCGCCGCCCCTAAAATAACCGCAATGTGTATTGTGGTTATTTCGATTACACCGCCGTAGGTGATGTAGCCGAAATACGGCGTAACGGTCATAACGACCGTCAGTGCGGCAAACAGCGCCGTAAGCGTAAGTCTTGCCGTTCTTTTTTTCTTGTCCATAAAAAACACTCCTTGCTACTGTTCCCAAAAGGGATACAATGCATATTTTGCGGTTAACCGCAATTTTTTTTGTATATAAACAAAAGCCCTTCAAGAACAAGGTCTTTGTTATATATTATGTCTCTTTCACAGCAATTTACAATTTCTTTTGCAAGTCCGCCCGTTGCAACAACGGTTTTAATCGGCTTTTTAAGCTCTTTTTCAAGGCGCGAAGCCATGCCGTCAAGCATTGCGGCGTTACCCAAAACCGTTCCCGATTTTATGCAGTCAACGGTGTTTGTGCCTATCGCGTGCGAGGGCGCAGAAAGTGCGATTGCCGGCAGCTGCGACGTTCTTTGAGAAAGCGCGTCAAGCGAAATTTCTACGCCGGGTGCGATTGTACAGCCTAAAAAAGTGCCGTCGCCGTCGATAACGGAAATTTTAGTCGCCGTTCCGAGGTCCATAACAAGGCACGGCAGGGGATATTGGTTTAAAGCGCCCACAGCGCCTGCCACAAGGTCTGCGCCAAGCTCTTTGGGGTTGTCGGTTGCAATCTTCAAGCCGTTTTTAAGACCCGCCGCAACAATAAGCGGCTCGCACCCCGTAATTGCTTTTACGGCGTTTTTAAATACGTCTGTAAGCTCGGGCACAACAGAGCTTATTATAGCGCCCCGAAAAGCCGCCGAGTCGCTTTTCATATTCATAATCGCAGAAAGCTCCGTCGCGTATTGGTCCGACGTGCGCTGTCGCTCCGTCGCAAGCCTTGCTATCCACAAAATTTTATCGTTTTTAAATGCGCCGAGCGTTATATTGGTGTTGCCTATATCGGCGGTTAAAATCATAATCGTTCCCTCCTTGGGGCTTTTAACACGGTAATTATAACCTAAAATAAACATATCTTCAAGTTTTTTGAGAAATATTATAAAAAACACTTTTTTTCTCGCTTTTCCTATGCTATAATTTTTTTGCTTAAACGAAATAAAGCCCCGGCATGGGCGTTAAAGCAAAACAGAGGTGTGGAAAAATGAAAAAAGAAAGATTTGAAAAAACTCTCGAAAAGGAAGCCGAAAAAGGAAAGGGCTTTCTTAAAGAATTTAAGGAATTTGCAATGAAGGGCAACGTTCTTGACCTTGCAGTCGGCGTTATAATCGGCGGCGCGTTTTCGTCAATCGTTACTTCGCTCGTTACAAATATCCTTACCCCGATTATAACCCTTCTTACGGGCAAGGTGTCGTTTACCGACCTGTTTATTTCACTCGACGGTAACGAATATCCCACGCTTGCCGCCGCACAGGAGGCGGGCGCGTCTACTCTTAATTACGGCTTGTTTATTCAGTCTGTAATAGATTTTATCATTATTGCTTTTGTAATATTCCTTATTGTAAAGGGCATAAACAAAATACGCAATATCGGCAAAAAAGAAGAGGAAGAGCCTGCCCCGACAACAAAAAAATGCCCCTTCTGTATGTCTGAAATAGATATAAAGGCAACGCGCTGCCCTCACTGCACATCACAGCTTGACACGGACGGGGAATGAAAGGACCCGATTAATTAATGTCAAGAATTCGGTATTTTACGGCGCTGTGGCTTTCAAAGCTGACTTTTGTAATTCTGAAGCTTGCGGGAAAAAACGCAACAATGTTTCCCGGGCGCGTGGCTCTTAAAATATGCCCCGATTTTCTTTCACAGACAAAAAAGTGCCCCTGTCTTATATGCGTTACGGGCACTAACGGAAAAACCACAACAACGAACATTATTGCCGACGTATTGACTTGCGCGGGCTTTAAGGTTGTTTCAAACCGCTACGGTTCAAATATCAACACGGGAGTTGCTGCTGCGCTCACACACAGTGTGGGCGTTTTCGGCAAGCCTCGTGTTGATTTTTGCGTTCTTGAGGTTGACGAACGCTTTTCGCGCCTTATTTTGCCGTTTATAAAGCCCGACTTTTTGGTTGTAACAAACCTTTTCAGGGACTCTTTGAAGCGAAACGCACACCCCGAATATATTTTCGGAATACTTGACACCTTTGTTCCCAAAAGCACAAAGCTCATATTGAATGCCGACTGCCTTCAGTCGTCGCGGCTATTAAAGGATAACAAACGCGTGTTTTTCGGAATAGATAAGCTTAAAACGGATGTTAAAGAGTGCGTAAACCTTATTAACGACTTTTCTTTTTGCCCCGTATGCTTTACAAAGCTTAAATACGAATATTTAAGGTATCACCACATCGGAAAAGCCTATTGCCCGTCGTGCGGGTTTTGCTCTTATGACGCCGATTGCAGAATTACTTTGACAGACTTAAAAAACAAAACCATGACCGTTTTAAGAAACGGCAAAACGGCGCAGTTCCCTGTGATAAACGACGCTCTTTTTAACATTTATAACGAGCTTGCGGCAATAACTTTGCTTTATGAAATCGGAATAAGCGAAAAGACAGTAAATGAGGCTCTTTTAAAAACGGAAATTACCGAAACGCGCTACAGCGAAACGCAGTTTAAGGGCGTGTCTTTAATACGCACAATGGCAAAGGGGCAAAACTCGGTTGCGGCTTCAAGGGCGTTTGATTTTGTCGGCTCAAAAAAAGAAGAACGCAGTGTGTTTATTATGCTTGACGATATTTACGAAAGAAAGGATTCTTCGGAATTTATCGGCTGGATATACGACGCCGACTTTGAATTTTTGATAAAGCCCGAAATAAAGCAGATAATTCTTGCAGGGCCGCGCTGTCTTGACTATAAACTGCGGCTTTTAATTGCCGGTGCAGACGAAAAAAAGCTTCTTTGCGATATAGATGAATTCAGCGCCGTTGAGCGAATGGACAAAAGCGTGAAAGCGGTATATCTTTTGCACGACACATCAACTTTGGACCTTGCTTTGCAGGTCGAAAAGCGAATAATAAGAGCTTTCGGAGGGGATTTTAATGAAAATTGAAGTGATTTACCCTGAGGTGTGCTGTCTTTTCGGCGACAAGGCGAATATGCGCTATTTGCGCCTTTCTTTAAAAGACGCCGATATTTTTGATACGCCGATAAAAGAAATGCCGCGGTTTTTAAAAGAAAAGCCCGATATGGTATATTTCGGCTCGTGCAGTGAGTCAAACCAAAGGCTTTTGATAGAACGGCTAAAAGACCATAAAAACAGAATTTCGGAGTTAATAGAGGGCGGAACGGTCTTTTTAATGACGGGCAACACCTTTGAAATTATGGGTCGCTATATCGAAAATTTTGACGGCACAAAAACAGAAGCTCTCGGCATTTTCGATTATTATTCCGTTCAGACAATACCTAAGCGGCTTAATTCTTTAATGTTGGGTCGCTTCTCAGATATTGAAATTGTCGGCTACACAAGCCGATTTTCAAATACCTATAAAATTCCCGCCGAAATGAAGTTTATAAGCGTTACAAAGGGCTTCGGTTCGCATATTGAAGACAGCTTTGAGGGCGTGCGCTACAAAAACTTTTTCGGAACATATCTGTTAGGGCCGCTTCTTATAGAGAATCCGTATTTTACCGAGTATCTTTTAAAAATACTCGGCGAAAAAGATGCAAAGCCCGCCTATTTTTGCGACGCCGAAGCGGCGTATAAAGCAAGACTTGCGGAATTTAAAAGCAATATTGTCTTTTCCTGAAAGTATATTTAAAGCTTTCCCGTCCATAATTTTATGGACGGATTTCTTTTTTTGAGGTGGTTTAAGGTGAAAATCGGCATACCGCGCGGCCTTTATTATTACGAACAGGGCGATATGTGGGAGTGCTTTTTAAAGGCTTTGGGCGAGGATGTGATTTTATCCGACAAAACCGACGAAAAAATAATAAAAGAGGGTGCCGCCCTTTGCACCGACGGCGCGTGCCTGCCGATTAAAGCGTATCACGGGCATATTGCAAATCTTATGGAAAAGGGCGCCGAAGCGCTTTTTATGCCGCGCATAGTAAAGCCTTATAACGATATGTTTACCTGCCCTAAGGTTATGGGGGTAAACGATATGATAAAGTCCTCTTTTGAATGCAATGTTAAAATACTTGAACCCACGCTCTCAAAAAATCTTCAAAGCTTTTGTTTTCGCACAGGGGCTATGCTCGGATATTTCCCGTATGAAATAATAAGAGCATATAAAGCCCTGATTAAATACAAAAATTCAAAAGAATTCAGAAACGCCGAAACCGAAATTCAGGGCGAAATCAATATCGCCGTAATGGGTCACCCGTATCTTGTTTTTGACGAAAACGTCAATATGCATATATGTTCTCTCTTAAAAGAGCTGGGCTGCCGCGCCGTTACTGCGGAGCGTTTTGACAGAGCGTCTTTCTCAAGTGAATGCGACGTTTTAAAAAAGCATTTCTTTTGGGTTACGGGCACGGAAAGTATGGGATTTATGAACGCCGTTTCAAAAAGCGGAATAGACGGCATTTTATATCTTTCGTCGTTCGGGTGCGGACCCGACTCTTTTGTGCTTCCGTTTTTAAGAAAAAACGCCGAAAAGGGCGGCATAATGTTTACCGAAATATCGTTTGACGAGCACACCGGCGAAGAGGGCGTAAGAACCCGCGCCGAAGCGTTTGTTGATATGATAAAAAGAAAAAAGGAGCCTGTTTTATGAAGCTTGCTTTTCCGTCTATAGGGTATTCGGATATACTTATTTCCACGCTTTTAAGAGAGTGGGGAGTCGATTTTTTAAAGCCTCGCGGCAACACCGAAGAGGGCGTTTTCAAAGCGCTTTTAATCGCCCCGAAAGACGCGTGTATGCCATTTAAAACCGTTATGGGAAATATGCTTGATTCATATGAAAGAGGTGCCGATACAGGCATATTTTTCGGTGGGTGCGGTCCGTGCGCGTTTGGATATTTTTCGTCTGCCATGAACAGGCTTTTTGAAGAAAACGGCATAAATTTCAGGGTGCTGACGCTTGAATTTTTTTCAGACGACCTCAAAGAGCTTTTGTCTTACATCGAAAATGAAACGGGAAAAAGCGCCGCTTCGCTTTTTTCTGTTGCACCTAAAGCCGTCGCTTCGTGCGTTTATCTTGACAGATTTGAAAATTTTATGCTTGACATACGCTCGACAATAAAAGACGAAAGCAACAGGCGCGATTTTAACAGATACGAAAAAAACTGCCTTGAAGAACTCGGCGAATGCAAAAGCTTTTTTGAACTCAATGCAAAAATATATAAATCAATGCTTCTTGCAAAAAGCTTTGAAGAAAAGCGCGAAAAAAGGCTTTTTGTCGGCATCGTCGGCGATATTTACTCAATAATCGACAGCTTTTCAAATTATGACATACAGCGCCGCCTTGCAGACATCGGTGTCAGAACGCGCCGCTCTTTAACTCTTTCAAAATGGCTTTTCGGGCGCATTCCGTTTATTTTCAGGCCGCACACACTTGCCGCTTTAAAGTATATGCCGAAATGCATCGGCGGATTTGCGCGCGACACGGTGGGTTACACGTCGCTTTGGTCAAAAAATAAAGACGGCATAATTCAGATTTACCCTTTAAACTGTATGCCCGAAACGGCGGCCTCGGCGGTGCTTCCCAAAATACACGAAAAAACAGGCGTTCCGCTTTTACAGCTTTCGGTGGACGAGCAAACGGGTGAAGAAGGCTACATCACAAGGGTAGAAGCGTTCGTTGAAATGATAAAAAGAAAAGAGGAAAATAATTTAAATGGAAAAAGAATTTTTTCTCGGGGTTGACGTCGGCTCTGTAAGCACGGATTTTGTGCTTATAGACAAAGCGCTGAATATAAAAGATAAGGTGTATTTAAGAAACAACGGCGACCCGATTAAAAGCGTTTGCGACGGAATGAGCCGCCTAAAAATACCCGAGGGCGGTAAAATATGCGCTTCGGGCACAACCGGCAGCGGCAGAAGGCTTGCTTCGTTTATTATAGGTGCAGATACCGTTAAAAATGAGATTATAGCCCACGGCGTTGCCGCGCTGAAGGTGTGCCCCGATGTAAAAACGGTAATAGAAATCGGCGGTCAGGACTCAAAAATTATTTTCTTCGATAACGGCATTATTACGGATTTTAATATGAACACCGTGTGCGCCGCTGGCACAGGCTCTTTTCTTGACAGAACGGCGGGCAGGCTCGGCGTGGGCGTTGAAGAAATAGGCGAGCTTGCCTTAAAATCGCATTCGCCCGTAAGAATTGCTGGCAGGTGCGCCGTTTTTGCCGAGTCCGATATGATTCACAAGCAGCAAACGGGCTGCCGCAAGGAGGATATTTTAAAAGGTCTTTGCACGGCTCTTGCAAGAGGATATTTAAACAACCTTTCAAAGGGCAGAAAAATTGAAACGCCGATACTTTTTCAGGGCGGCGTTGCGGCAAACAAGGGTATTAAAGCGGCGTTTGAAGAAGAGCTTCAAAAAGAGCTTATTGTGCCCGAGCATTACGACGTTATGGGTGCTTACGGCGCGGCGGTTATTGGATATGAAAAATATTTAAAAAAGAAAAGGTTAAAAAAAGGTTACAAAATCATATAGAGGTTGACTTTACACGGTGTTT
>ERZ808246.1911-NODE-1911-length-13924-cov-3.930853_pt1 | contig 13924 bp, 13 predicted proteins | sample MGYA00521083_ERZ808246 | MGnify/ENA primary metagenome ERZ808246 (study PRJEB31516, sample SAMN03275577) | gut metagenome | biome: mammalia-associated habitat; material: feces | host: Papio cynocephalus | place: Kenya | collected 2012-07-07 ...
ACTACAAGGGCGAGGAAGTCATCAAGAAGGCCTAATTTGCGCAGAATTGGTGGCACATTGGTGTTATGTTGAGAAGGGGATGGCGCAATGCCTTCCCCTTCTTTCTTTGTCTGGAGGTGAAATGCAATGGCGATCAAAATCGACCACATTGACGCGGGCAGTGAGGCCGAACAGCTGGGCCTGCAGCCCGGTGACGAACTGCTGAGCGTGGATGAAAACGAGCTGAACGATACACTGGACTATGATTTCTATACGGACAGCAAAAGCTTTCACCTCAAGGCAAGGGTTGCGGACGGCATCCGGGAATGGGATGTCCACCGCGCCGAGCGCGGCCCCTTTGGCTGCGATTTCAAGACCTATCTGGGGGATGAGAAGCACTCCTGTTCCAACCACTGCATGTTCTGCTTCATCGACCAGCTGCCCCCGGGAATGCGCGAGAGCCTGTATTTCAAGGATGATGATGAGCGCCTGAGCTTTTTGTTCGGCAACTACATCACCATGACCAACATGCAGGATCACGAGATCGACCGCATCATCAAGATGCACATCTCGCCCATCAACATCTCGGTGCACACCACCAACCCCCAGCTCCGGGTCCGGATGCTGGCCAATAAGCGGGGCGGTGAGGTGCTCAAGTACCTGCCCCGGCTGGTGGAGGGCGGCATTGCCGTCAATTGTCAGCTGGTGCTCTGCCGGGGTGTGAACGACGGCGATGAGCTCCGCCGGACCCTGACCGACCTGCTGGAACTGACCCCCATGGTCCAGAGCATTGCTGCTGTGCCCTGCGGCGTGACGGATTACCGCAAAAACCTTTATCCGCAGGTGCCCTTTGATAAGGAGACCAGTGCCGCTGTCATCGACATTCTGGAAGAGTTCGGTGACGAGTGCGTGAAACGCCACGGCAAGCGGATCATCTACCCCAGCGATGAATGGTATCTCAAGGCGGAGCGGCCCATCCCTCCGGCAGAATTCTATGAGGAGTTCGATCAGCTGGAAAACGGCGTGGGCATGATGCGCCTGTTTGAAGAAGAGTTCCTTGCGGAACTGGAAAAGCCCCACCGCATTTACGGCACCAAAAAGCTGGATGTGGTCACCGGCACCATGGCAGCTCCCCTCATCACCCGGATGATGGAAGAGCTGCACCGTCAGTACCCCATGATCGAAGTCACAGTCCACCCTGTTAAAAATAACTTCTTTGGCGGCAACATCGGCGTGGCCGGTCTGATCACGGCTACGGATATTCTGGACCAGTGCAGGGGAAAACTGACCAGCGGGATCCTCGGCGTGCCGGAGGTGATGCTGCGGGACGAAAAGGACATGTTCCTGGACAGCATCACGGTGGAACAGCTGGCCCAGCAGCTGGGCGTGAAGATCGAGATCCTGCCGGCTTCCGGCGGAGACGAGGCTAAGGCCCTTCTGCGCAGTGGCCTGCACATTTCGAGAAGAAGAAAATAATGTATTTTTTATAGAAGGAAAGGAGGAATCCCCATGAGCAAACCGATCGTAGCAGTGGTGGGCCGCCCCAACGTGGGCAAATCTACCCTGTTCAATAAACTCTGCGGTCAGCGTCTGGCTATCGTCGAGGATACCCCGGGCATCACCCGGGACCGCATCTTTGCCAACTGTGAGTGGAGCGGCCACGAGTTCCTGCTGGTGGATACCGGCGGCATCGAGCCCAAAGCCACCGAGGGCATTCTGGCCCATATGCGGGAGCAGGCAGAGATCGCCATTGACACCGCCGACTGCATCATCATGGTGGTGGACGTAAAGGACGGCCTGACCGCCGCCGACGAGGACGTGGCCCATATGCTCCGCCGGAGCCATAAGCCCATTATCCTTGCCGTCAACAAGTGCGACAACGTGGGCCAGACCCCCATGGAGCTGTATGAGTTCTATAACCTCGGCTTTGACGAGGTGATTGGAATTTCCTCGGTTCACGGCCACGGCACCGGCGACCTGCTGGATGCCGTCTGCGCCCATCTGGATTTCAGTGATGTGGTGGTAGAAGAGGACCGTATCCCGGTGGCCATCATCGGCCGCCCCAATGTGGGTAAGTCCAGCCTGACCAACCGTATTCTGGGCGAAAACCGGATGATCGTTGCCAATGAGGCAGGCACCACCCGGGATGCCATCGATACCCCGGTGGATAACGCCTACGGCAAGTTTATCTTTACCGATACCGCCGGCCTGCGCAAGCGCAGCAACATTTCCGACGGTCTGGAGCGGTATATGGTGGTCCGTGCACTGGCCGCTGTGGAGCGGAGCCGTGTGGCCCTGATCCTTGTGGATGCTACGGTGGGCTTTACCGAGCAGGACAGCAAGGTGGCCGGTTACGCCCACGAGCAGGGCAAGGCCTGCATTATTGTTGTCAACAAGTGGGATGCTGTGGAGGGCAAAGAGACCAATACCATGGAGCAGCAGCGTCGGGGCTATGCCGAGTGCTTCAGCTTCATGGGCTATGCGCCCATCATCTTCATCTCGGCTCAGACCGGCTATAACATCAACAAGCTGATGCAGCTGATCCGGGACGTGGACGCCCAGAACGGTGCTCGTGTGCCTACCGGCGTGCTGAACGAGATGCTGGCCCGGGCTACTGCCCGGATGCAGCCGCCCTCTGATAAGGGCCGCCGCCTGAAGATCTTCTACCTGACGCAGGCATCCACCCGGCCTCCCACGTTCGTGGCCTTTGTCAATGCAAAGCACCTGTTCCATTTCAGCTATCAGCGGTATATCATCAACCAGATCCGGGAGAATTTCGGTCTGGAGCATACCCCCATCCGGCTGGTGGTCCGGGAGCGTGGTGCCGGTGACGTCCGTGCCAAAGACGTATAAGGGGGCGGCACATTCATGACGACCTTCCTTATCGTTCTGGCCGCTGCTGCACAGGCCTACCTGCTGGGCAGCGTGGATACCGGTATCCTCATCAGCAAGTATCTCTACCACGATGATGTACGCACCCACGGCAGCGGCGCAGCCGGTATGACCAATATGCTGCGCACTTTCGGCAAAAAGGCAGCGGCCTTTACGGCGGCGGGCGATGTGCTCAAGGGTGTGCTGGCGGTTTGCATCGGCCGGTGGCTCTTTGGCTTCCTGCCCGAGAACGCTGCTGTCTCCCCCTATCTGGGAGTCTACATGACGGCCATCCTCGCCGTGGTGGGCCACTCCAAGCCCATCTATTTTGGCTTCAAGGGGGGCAAGGGCGTGCTGGTGGCCGGTGGTGCCATCCTTGCGATCCAGCCCATCCTGCTGCCGTTTCTGGCATTGATCTTTCTGGCCTGTCTGCTGCCTACCGGTATGGTCTCGCTGGGCAGCATCACCATGGCGGCATCCTATCCCATCCTCACCCTGATCTACGGCCTGCTCAAGGGCTTTGTTGCGGGTGATCTGGCGGTTTGCGTGATCGGTGCGGCCATCATGGGCGGCATGGTCATCTATATGCATCGTGCCAACATCCAGCGCATCCGGGAGGGCAAAGAGTACCGTTTTGGCCAGAAACATAAAAAGTGAACACAGCATCGAAGCTTTGTGGCCAACCGTCCCGCAGCTTTGAGTCAGTGCGGATTTTTTGCAGGAAAAATGCAAAAACTGCTTGACAATTCTGGCACTCACTGGTATAATTATCAACGTCGTCAGGCACGACGTTGATCCTATGGGGGTTTAGCTCAGCTGGGAGAGCGCTTGCATGGCATGCAAGAGGTCAGCGGTTCGATCCCGCTAATCTCCACCAAAAAGCACCGTATTTCGCAGGAAGTACGGTGCTTTTCTTTTGCTTAAACTCTCAACAAAAACATCCCCCGCACGGCCCGGATGATTCGGGCACGGTGCGGGGGATGTATGCGTTTATTGAGCTGTTCGTTCCGGAAGAAGCATTGCTCAGAACGAGCCGCCGGAGGAACCGCCGAAGCCGTCGCTGTCTACGGAGGAACCGCCGGAAGAGCTGGAATTGTTATCCTGCTGAGGCGGGTCATAGACCTGCGTGCGGGTGGTGTGGGTGTAAACGTCCCGCTGGGTGCGCAGGGTGAGCCCGGCGGCGGGCATATAATCGTTGGCCTCGGTCTTTTGATGGGCAGTTTTCATCTTGGCGCAGAGAACAGCGCAGACGATGCCCGAGATCAGGAAGGCGATGCCCACGATGATGAGGAAGATCAGCAGGCCAGGCTGGTTCGCAGGGTCGTTGTCAAAATCCAGCGGCACGCCCTGCTCGGCGTAGAAGTCCAGCGTGTCGGCACAGAGGGAAATGTAGGTCTCTGCGGCTTCGGCATATTCGCCGTCCGAAAGCAGGGGGACGATCTCGTCTTCCATGTCCTTGATGCGGTAGTCGGTAAAAGCTGTTACACCGCCGCCGTAGGTGATGGTGACATACTTGCGGGAGCCCAGAGCCAGCAGGAATAGGATGCCACTGTGGGAATCCCCTTCTCCGAGGTTATGGGAGATGTAGTAGGCCTTGGCGTAGTCCCGCTGATCCTGCTCCCCAATGCTGTCTGTCACAAGGAAGTAGACGCCGCAGTCGTGGCCGCTGGCAGCATCTTCGGCCTGCTGCTCCAGCGAGGTGAGGGTGTCGGCGTCGAACAGGCCGTATTCGTCGATCACCAGCGGTGGGGCTGCAAAGACCGACAGACTGAAGCTGACGGCCAGCAGCAGAACCGCCAGCAGGGAAAGAAAGCGTTTGGGATGTTGTGTTCTGGTATTCATACAGCCGCCCCCTTATAAAAAGATCAGCCAAGACAGCACTGCGATGATAGGCAGACTGATCCCGAAGAACCATCCGGCGAGACGGCCTTTGTCAATGGGCAGATCACCGATGAGACGGCCGGTCTGGCCGTTCATGGCAAAGAGAAAATCCTTGCCCTTCCACTTGGTGTGGAGCATCCAGACCGGCAGCAGGGCATAGTGGGCCTTTTTGCGGTCTACGTTGATGTTCTCCGAGAGGGTGTGCAGCTCGGAATAGCCGCTGATGGTAGCGTGAAGAGCATCGGCAGTGGAGCTCTCCATCCGTTTCTGGGCCCGCTCATAGCAGGTGTCAGCGTCCTCGTCGTACCGGTCGGCCAGAAAGCCGGGGAGATACGCCGTGGAGAAGGGCACCAGTGCACGGTAGTCGAAGGGTTCAATGGCATCCATGTGGGTGTTGGGCATCTTGCTGGAACCATCCACCGGCACCTTGAGGAAGTCGGTGGAGCCGTCCCGAGCTATGTCGTAGTGCTGGGTGGTGGTCACCATGTAGTCGCCTTCCCGGTGACTCTCCGTGATCTCGCCCTCGTATCGGCCCCGTGCATCGGCGTGGGCATCATAGAGCCAGAAGGGAACATATACGCCCTGAATCTCTTCAATGTGGTTGTGGCGGCTGAAGGCCTTGGGCAGCAGCGGCTTGCCCTTATAGTAGCGGGTCAGCTGCTCTACGGCGTTTTTCTTGTCCAGCTTGAAGGGCAGGATGTACTCGGGCTTGAGCCGTCCCGAAAGCTTGCCTCCCAGCACCGTGGGATTGCCGCAGTAGGGGCAGGTGGTGGCAGCGGTCTCGGCCTCGCAGACCAGCTCTGCCCCGCAGGAGGGGCAGCTGTAACTGGTGAGACCGGCGGCTTCGGTTTCGCTCCAGCGGGCCCGGTCATCGGAAAGGGTCTGCTTTCCGGCTTTGGTGGCAGCTGCATCGGCAGAAGCCTGCTTCTGTCCGTAGCGGGCTTCGATCTCCTTTACGTCGTAGCTGGTGCCGCAGTAGTCACAGACCAGCTTGCCGGTCCTGCTGTCAAAATGCAGCGGACCGGTGCAGGCCGGGCATTGGTAATTGGTTGTCTGGGTCGCCATATCTCAGACCCCTTTCATGCGCCAAAGGGCTTGCCGCAGTTGGGGCAGAACTTGGGCGGCTGGGCCGGGTCAGCAGGCTCCCACCCGCAGGAAGTGCACTTGGCGGCAGGCTTGGGCTTACCGCACTCGGAGCAGAACTTGCCGGAGTTTTTGGCTCCGCAGGAGCAGACCCAGACGCTGGGGGCAGCGGGCTTGGGCTGGCCGCAGGCAGTGCAGAATTTGCCGGTGTTGCCACTCTGGCCGCAGGCGCAGGTCCAGCCGGAAGCGGCCGGGGCGGGCTGAGCCGCAGCCTGCTGAGCTCCCATCTGGTAGAGGTTCTGGGCGTTGACGCCGCCGGCGGCAGCGGCCTGATTCATCCCCATAAAGGCCATGGCAGGTCCGGCAGAAGTATTGGCGGCGGCAGACTGCATGGCAGCGGCCTGTGCGCCCACCAGATGAGCCGCAGCCCGGGTGGGGTCCATGAAGGCGGCACTGCGCTGAAGTTCCTTGAGCATCTGCTCATCTTCCTCGCTGGCCTTTACGCCCGAAATGCCCATGGAAACGATCTCGATGCCCCGCAGCTTGCCCCACTTGGCAGAGAGCACTTCGTTGAGGGTGTCGGCCAGTTCCATGGTGTGGCCGGGCAGGGCGGAGTAGCGGACGCCCATCTCGCTGATCTTGGCAAAGGCGGGCTGCAGGGCGGTCATCAGCTCAGTTTTGAGCTGGCCGTCCAGCGCATCCCGGGTGTAGGCTGCTTCCACATTGCCGCAGACATTGGTGTAAAAGAGGATGGGGTTGGTGATCCGATAGCTGTACTCACCGAAGCAGCGCACCCCGATGTCGATGTCAATGCCGGCACGCTGGTCCACCACACGGAAGGGCACCGGGCTGGGGGTGCCGTACTTGTTGCCCACCAGCTCCTTGGTGTTGATGTAATAGATGCGCTGGTCAGCTGCGGCGTCGCCCCCAAAGGTGAACCGTTTGCCGATCTCAGCAAATACTTCGTCGATGTTCTTGGCAAGGCCCTTCGAGAAAAGGGAGGGCTGGGTGCCGGTGCTGTAGGTGTACTCGCCGGGCTCGGCGCAGAGGTCTACCACCTTGCCCTGTTCCACGATCAGGGCGCACTGGCCTTCGGCCACAGTGATGACCGAGCCGTCGGTGATGATATTCTCACTGCCCCGGCGGTTGGCCGAGCGGCCGGAAGTCCGCTTTTCACCCTTGATGGCCAGCACCTCCGCAGGGAGGGCATCGCAGGTGAAGAATTCTTTCCACTGATCGGCCATTACGCCGGATGCTGCACGAGCAGCCGCTTTGACAAATCCCATAAGCCAGATCTCCTTTGTGCTTCATTGCCGCAGATGCGGCGTTTTCTGTATCCAGTATACCATAGCCCGCCGTATTTGTAAAAAATTATCTTGCAATTTTTGGGGCACTGTTGTAGAATACAAGGCGAACCAAAAACACAGGGGAGCTTGTATGGCAGGCTGAGAGGGAGTGCACACACTCCGACCCTAACACCTGATGCGGATAATGCCGCCGTAGGAAGTCATGTATGACCATGAATTTTTACAGGAGACGCCGCAGCGGGTGTTTCCTGTTTTTTGTTTGGCAAAGATCAGAGGGGAGGAACAGAAAAACGGTTTCCCGGCACCGGGGTGCGCAGCATCCGGCCGGGGCGGGACTGCGGGGGAGCTCCCGGAGCCCTTGTACAGACAGCGATGGGAAGCCGTGTTCCGGCGTGAGAGGAGACCAGTAAGTCTCGACCGCTTCCACAGGTGGATTCTGTCATCCCGGAAGCAGCTGTCCGCAGCCGTTTCCGCCAAGAAAAAGGAGTGTTCCAAAATGAAAAATATGTCGGTCAAAAAGCTTGCTCTCGCCGGAATGTTCTGCGCACTGGCCGTGGTGGGCAGTGTCTTTTCCTTCCCCATCTTTGGCAGCAAGTGCGCCCCGGTGCAGCATATGGTCAACATCCTGTGTGCCGTCCTGCTGGGGCCGTGGTATGGCGTGGGCGTGGCTTTTGTGGCTTCGCTGCTGCGCAACCTGCTGGGTCTGGGCAGCCTGATGGCCTTCCCGGGCAGTATGTTCGGGGCCCTGCTCTGCGGTCTTGCTTACCACAAGACCCAAAAGCTGCTGCCCACTCTGGTGGGTGAGGTGTTCGGTACCTCCATTCTGGGCGGTCTGTGTGCCTATCCGGTGGCCATCCTGCTGATGGGCAAGAGCGCAGGCGACATTGCATTTTATGCCTACATCATCCCCTTCCTGGTGTCCACCGCAGGCGGTGCCGTCATCGCCGGTGTGCTGCTGCTCAGTCTGGAGCGGTCCGGTGCCCTCAAGGGGATGCAGGCATCTTTGAGCTGAGCAAAGAGGAGAAATGGATTTGAACGCACTGAGCACGATCTTTGCAGCGGTCCGCAGCACTTCTCCGCTGGTCCACTGCATCTCGAATCAGGTGGCCGCAAATGACTGCGCCAACCTCCTGCTGGCCTGCGGTGCCTCGCCCATCATGGCGGATGCCCCGGAGGAAACGGCGGAGGTGACGGCCATCAGCCGGGCTGTGACCCTGAGCCTTGGAACCCCAAGCCCCCGCAAGGCGGAAGCTCTGCTCCGCTCCGGGCAGGAAGCGAACCGCCGGAGCATCCCGGTGGTGTTTGACCCGGTGGGAGTGGGCGTTTCCGGACTGCGGCGGGAGGCGGCAAAGCAGCTGCTGGCCGCAGTGCGGCCCGCTGTCATCCGGTGCAACCACTCGGAGCTGCGGGAGCTCTGCGGCGGTGCAGTCAATCGCAGCGGAGTGGATGAAGCTCCCTCGGAAGAGAGTTCCCTGCGGGAAGATGCTGAGTTTGCCGCTGCTGCCGCCCGGAAGCTGGGCTGCACCGTGGCGATGACTGGCAGCGTGGATGTGGTGACCGACGGTGTGAGGACTTATCTGGTGCATAACGGCACGCCCCTCATGCGACGGGTCACCGGCACCGGCTGTATGCTTACGGCTCTTACCGGGGCCTTTGCAGCCGCAGACCCGGCCCATCCGCTGGAGGCAGCTCTGGGGGCCGTCTGTGCCATGGGGCTCTGCGGGCAGAAAGCCGAAAAGCGGATGGCTCCGGAGGACGGCACCGGAAGCTACCGGGTCTACCTGATGGATGCCGTTTCCAATCTGACACCGCAGCAACTGGAAGAAGGTTCTGAATATGAATTGTACCGCTGAAATGCTTCGGCTTTATGCCGTGACCGACCGTGCCTGGGTGGGAAAACTGACTCTGCCGCAGCAGGTGGAAGCTGCCCTGAAAGGCGGGGCTACCTGCGTGCAGCTGCGGGAAAAGCAGCTGGATGAGGGGGACTTCTTCAACGAGGCACTGGAAATCCAAAAAATCTGCCGTCATTACGGCGTGCCCTTCCTGCTCAACGATAATGTACCGCTGGCGTTGCGCTGCAATGCCGACGGTGTGCACGTCGGACAGGATGATATGAGTGCCGCCGAGGCCCGCCGTCTGCTGGGCCCGGACAAGATCATCGGCGTGTCGGCCCACAATGTGGAAGAAGCCCGGAAAGCATATGCCGACGGAGCCGATTATCTGGGCTGCGGAGCCATGTTTGCCACCACCACCAAGACCAATGTGGAAGTGCGCAGCCGGGAAACGCTGGCGGCAGTGTGTGCCTCGGTTCCCATCCCGGTGGTAGCCATCGGCGGCATCCACAAGAGCAACCTGCTCACCCTTGCCGGCTGCGGCGAGGCCGGTGTGGCTCTCGTCAGTGCCATCTTTGGTGCAGAGGATATTGAGCAGACCTGCCGGGAACTGCGGCAGATGGTAGAAAAGCTCTGAACAAATCATTCACGCAAGGCGTTTTTCTTTACAGCAAAAGCCGTCCGGTTGACCACCGGACGGCTTTTGTGCATTTAGAAATGAAATTGGCCTTGCATTTTGCATAAAAAATGAAAAAACTTTTCAAAGGATGATGGATTATGTTGATTTTGTTGAAAATGCAGGAGAAAATGTGGTATGATGTATCCATAAAGGAGTGAAAACAGCTGTTTTTATAATAAGGGACAGAGGGAAATAAAATTCGTGCAAATTTGCTTGTTTGCGGCAGGCTGTTGTGCGATCATGTCAATATTCGGAATCAATGAGCGGGTACGCTGTCAGTATAGAAAGAGGAAGATCATATGAACGCTCTCCACGGGAAAAACCTTGCGAAAATCAAACAACAGAACATGGAAAATATCAAGACCATCCTGTATCGGTCGGCTCCTCTTTCCCGGGCGCAGATCGCCAGCCGGCTGGAATTGACCCCGCCCACCATCACCAACATTGTGGGCGAGCTGATCCAGCAGGGGGTGGTGCAGGAACTGGACAAGGCCGGTGAGAGCCGGGGTGCAGGCCGCAAACCCATCAACATCGATCTGGTGCCCGAGTCGCACCTGTCGCTGGGGGTCTCTCTGGGGCGTGACGGCACCCGGTACTGCATCACGGACCTGCGGGGAAGGATGCTGGCACAGGGCAGTGCGGACAGGATGCCGGAAGAGTACGAGCCCATGGTCCAGCAACTGCTGGACCTGCTGGGCACCATCCGGCATCGGCACGCAAACCTGTGGAAGCGGCTTCTGGGCGTGGGCATCACCATGCCCGGCATTGTGGATCCCCACCGGGGCGTCATCAAGAACCCCGGATATAACGAGCGGAAGGAATGGCGGGAAAAAACGCTGGCGGACCGGATCAGCGGCCAGATCGGTCTGCCGGTCCGGCTGGAAAACAACACCCGGGGCCGGGCCTGCGCCGTCTCCCTTTTCCACTCGGAGCTGCTGGGAGAATATTCCACCTTTGCGTTCTGCTATGTGTATTGGGGCATCGCCTGCCCGCTGGTGCTGGATAACCACTCCTTCCGGGGTGAGGATGCTGCTGCCGGTGAGATCGGCCGGATGATCATGGACCCCTGCCTTACCGACCCCTGCAGCCACAATATGCCTGCATTTTGCGTGCCGGGCAGTCTGGAATCCCTTTCCAGTGTCCGGGCTATCCTGGCCTACTGCCGGGAGGCTCTGGAAGCCGGGGAGTGCACCGTGCTGGCACAGATCTGCAAAAAGCCTGAGGATCTGACCTTGGAGCAGGTGCTCCGTGCGCAGGAGCGGGGGGATGAAGCAGTCTGCCGGATCGTGGACCGGGGGATGCGGTATCTGGGCATTGCACTGGCCAACGTGGTTAACTTCATCAATCCCCACCTCATCTTCCTCAGCGGCCCCATGTTCCAGAACCGCCGCAACCTTGAGACGGTGGAAAGCATCCTCCGGAGCAGTCTCTTGTACGCCGAGGATGAGCAGCTGAAGTTGGTCTATGTGGATTTGGGCGATTTCGGCGATGCACTGGGCGCAGCGGCCTGCTGCATCGAGAAATACTTCCTTCGTGCATAAAATTTGGTCTGAAATCGGATCGATACACAAACGCCCTCTCCGCTTTGGAACGGAGAGGGCGTTTGCAATCTACACACGATTCAGAAAAGAAGAAAAATGCGCAAAGGAGTTTCGGAAATTGCGGAGAAGAAGGGGAAGGATCAGCCCTTGACAGCGGCAAAGCCGTTCTCGAGGTCAGCGATGATATCGTCGATGTGCTCGGTGCCGATGGACAGGCGGATGGTGTTCTGGTAGATCTGCTGCTCGGCCAGCTCCTCGTCGGTCAGCTGGCTGTGGGTGGTGGAAGCCGGATGGATGACCAGACTCTTCACGTCGGCAACGTTGGCCAGCAGAGAGAAGATCTTCAGGTTATCGATGAACTTGAAGGCTTCCTCACGGCCGCCCTTGATGTTGAAGGTGAAGATGGATGCACCGCCGTTGGGGAAGTACTTCTCATACAGGGCGTGGTCCGGATGGTCGGGCAGAGAGGGATGGTTGACCTTTTCCACCAGAGGATGGTTGGACAGGTACTTCACCACCTTCTTGGTGTTCTCCACATGGCGGTCCAGACGCAGGCTCAGGGTCTCGGTGCCCTGCAGCAGCAGGAAGGCGTTGAAGGGGGAGATGGTGGCACCGGTGTCACGCAGCAGGATGGCACGGATGTAGGTGACAAAAGCTGCGGGACCGGCGGCATCGGCGAAGGAAACGCCGTGGTAGCTGGGGTTGGGTGCAGCGATGTTGGGATAATTGCCGCTGGCTTTCCAGTCAAACTTGCCGCTGTCCACGATCACGCCGCCCAGAGAGGTGCCGTGGCCGCCGATGAACTTGGTGGCAGAGTGCACCACGATGTCTGCGCCGTGCTCAATGGGACGGATCAGGTAGGGGGTGCCGAAGGTGTTGTCAATGACCAGAGGCAGGCCGTGCTTGTGAGCGATGGCAGCAACGGCGTCGATGTCGGGAATGTCGCTGTTGGGGTTGCCCAGCGTCTCGAGATAAACGGCCTTGGTGTTGGGCTGGATGGCAGCCTCCACCTCAGCGAGGTCATGTACGTTCACAAAAGTGGTCTTGACGCCGAACTGGGACAGGGTGTGCTCCAGCAGGTTGTAGCTGCCGCCGTAGATGGTCTTCTGTGCCACGATGTGGTCACCGGCCTGTGCCAGTGCCTCGATGGTGTAGGTGATGGCAGCTGCACCGGAAGCCACGGCCAGAGCAGCCGAACCGCCCTCCAGAGCGGCGATCCGCTTCTCAAACACGTCCTGAGTGGAGTTGGTCAGACGGCCGTAGATGTTGCCTGCATCAGCCAGACCAAAACGATCTGCGGCGTGCTGGCTGTTGCGGAACACATAAGAAGTGGTCTGGTAAATGGGCACGGCCCGGGAATCGGTGGCGGGGTCCGGCTGTTCCTGACCGACGTGAAGCTGCAGAGTCTCAAATTTGTAGTTTGCCATTGTAATTTACCTCTCTATCTGTACTTTTAGTATAATGTCTTTCCATAAAAAACCCGGTATCGGTCCACAACACGACCAGACACCGGGCATGAAGTTCGTTTTAAACCAAGCGGGGCTCTTTGCTCTCAACGGCACATTCGCATATGGGAGGGCAAGGCACAGGGCAGGGTCAGAACATCAGCCCGGCGGGTGCACATTCGCCCACAGCGGAAATTCGCATGGAGCAGGGTATTCCAGATCAGCGACATTGTAAAGCCCTCCTTTCATCTTGCTTTATCCCACCAACCTTGTGGATTGGTTTGTGGCTATATTGTATCCCTATCTACCCGCTTTGTCAATAGGTTTATTCTGATTTTCAAAAAGAAAAATGAAAAAGTCTTACTTTCAAGGATTCCTAAATTTTTTTGAATTTTCCGCAGCATCCCTTGCAGGAGGGGCGGCAATCGGGTAAGATAAGCGGGAAAGGAGCAAATGACGATGCGCAGATTGAGAAAGGCTCTGGGCCGCATCCTGCTGACGGTACTGCTGCTTGTGCTGAGCGTTCTGCTGGCAGTGGGAGTTGTGCTGGGCTGGCAGGGCCATACTTTATATAAAGAGGCGGTGGAGACCGCCCCCATCGGTTCGATGTATGACCGCATCCGGGCCCGGGGGGAGTTTGTGACCTTCGACCAGCTGCCCGGCACCTATGTGGATGCTGTCATCTCGGTGGAAGACCGCCGTTTTGCCGTCCATCATGGCATCGACCCGATCTCTATTGGGCGGGCACTGGTCATCGATGTAAAGACCCATTCCCTTGCCGAGGGCGGCAGCACTCTGACCCAGCAGCTTGCCAAGAATGAGCTGTTCACGCAGGAAAAGCGGATGGCCCGGAAGGCGGCAGAAATGTTTGCTGCACTGGACATTGAAAAGAACTACTCCAAGCAGCAGATCTTTGAGATGTATGCCAATACCATCTATTTTGGCAGCGGCTATTACGGCATTGCGCAGGCGGCACAGGGATATTTTGGAAAGACGCCCGCCCAGCTGACCGATGCGGAGGCTGTGGTGCTGGCGGGCCTGCCCAATGCGCCCAGCCTGTATTCTCCCAAGGGAAACCCCGCTCTGGCCCTGAAACGAACCAAAGTGGTGCTGGACCGCATGACCGAAGCCAAAAAGCTGACCCCTGCCGAAGCCGATGTGCTGGAAGCCGAGATCACGGCTCTGCCAGTGATGGCGCAGCCATAAAAAATTCCCAAAAGTGCGTGCCCGAAGTGCCGGGTTCGCATTTTTGTTTTATAGCAATTTTCAAAATTAAAGCGCATATCCGCATGAACGAAACCACCCT
>ERZ808246.1913-NODE-1913-length-13913-cov-4.223192_pt1 | contig 13913 bp, 12 predicted proteins | sample MGYA00521083_ERZ808246 | MGnify/ENA primary metagenome ERZ808246 (study PRJEB31516, sample SAMN03275577) | gut metagenome | biome: mammalia-associated habitat; material: feces | host: Papio cynocephalus | place: Kenya | collected 2012-07-07 ...
ATTTTGAATTTGGATTTGAAAAATCGGATTCAAAAATCGCAAGTTGGTACCAACTTGCCCTGCTTGCAAAATCACTTCAGCTTCGCAAGAATTTCGTCTGCGCTCACTCCACTGGCCAGCAGTTTTTTCAGCACATCTTCCGCTTCTGCCTTTTTTGCGGATTCCGCGGCTTTAGTTTCAGCCTTGACCCTTTTGGCTTCAATCTTGGCGATTTCCTTGTCGATGGACTTCAGTTCTGCCTTCTTGGCTTTCAGGTCAGTTTTCAGCACATCGATATTCGCGGTAATGGATACGATTTCAGCAGTTACAGCTTCCTTTGCAGACTGCTTCTCGGCAATCTGTGCGGCAAAGTCAACGGTTATTTTTATGGTCTTGGACTTGTTCTTGCTTCCTTTAGGACGGGGCATAAGGGATACCTCCATTTAATATTTGTAAAACAAGTATAGCATTACAAATATTGGATGGCAAGCAATTTATATGTCGGCAAAATATTCTCGAACCATTCTAATATGATTATTGATACTTTCAACCGGATAGTGAAATCTATGTGCAGGGTCTTTCATTTCTTCTAGCGAATTTTCAAGTTTCTCCTCAAGAGCATTAAAATCAATGCCTCTCAAAGCGAGCTGAGTATCTTTATACCATTTCCATCCTTCCGCAAATGAGCCATACTCACTCCTATTGGCCATATTCATATGCCTAATTGAGGAACCGTCGATATGAATTCCAAATGGTGCTGCCTTAGATTCTCCATCATATGCCAAAATCATTGCACTACCCAGCATGATTTGATCTTTATAGCCGAGATAGCTTTCAAATGCTTTTGATGCTTCGTATGGAATGTTATGCCCATGGATCACATCACCATATGCAACAGAACCTCGAATCATATATCTATGTAGCGAATTTGGTTCATTTATAAAAAGCTGCGCAAGTTCACGATAAATACGAACCAAAATATTAATCATATCCTCTTTGCTTTTTGTCGCAATATACGCACCATCCATAACAGGATAAACAAATACTCCTCCATAATTCTTTTCACGCCACGCTGAAATAATTGCCGCATGAAGTTTGAATATGAAGTTGGCTGCTTCGTCTACACAAGCTTTCATGTGTGTACGTGTTCCCATTATATCTACAAAAGCCACATATTCTTTATGAGACTTTCCATTAAGAAAGCGGTTGTCAAAAAATACATTAGGCATAAGTCTTCCTCCTGCTACATATTTCAGAACACGCTTTAGCTACAATAGCCCTGATTCTTAATAACTTCCACAACCTGCGACACATACTTTTGACAGGTGTCGTGGTCGGGAGCCTCCACCATAACGCGAACGACAGGCTCCGTGCCAGACTCGCGGACGAGGATGCGGCCGGTGTCACCCAATGCGTCAGCAACTGCCTTGACAGCTTCCTGCACGGCAACATCGTCCTGTGCAGCTTTCTTGTCCGTCACACGCACATTTTCCAGCACCTGCGGATAGATATTTAGCGGTTCAGCCAGCTTGCTCATAGGAACCTTCTTTGCCAGCATGACTTCCATCATCTTCAGACTGGTCAGTATGCCGTCACCGGTGCTGGCATACTTGGAGAAGATGATATGGCCACTCTGCTCACCACCGATGCGGCAGCCGTTCTTTGCCATATATTCGTAAACGTATTTATCGCCCACGGCAGTCTTGGCGTAGCCGATGCCCTTTTCATTAAAGGCCTTGTACAGGCCGAAGTTGGACATAACGGTGGTGACGACCGTGTTGGTCAACAGCTTGCCGCGCTTCTTCATGTAGCAGCTGTAGATGTACAGGATATGATCCCCGGTGATGACGTTGCCCTTCTCATCCACGCACAAGCAGCGGTCTGCGTCACCGTCGTAGGCAAAGCCAACATCCAGACCCTTTTCGACCACGAACTTCTGCAGGCTCTCGATGTGAGTGGAGCCGGCATTGTTGTTGATATTCAGACCGTTGGGCTGTGCGTTGATGACGTAGGTGTCCGCACCCAGAGCATCAAACACGCTCTTTGCAATGTTCCAGCTGGAGCCGTTCGCGCAGTCCAGACCGACCTTGACACCCTTGAAGGAGTAGACGCCCAAGGAAATCAAGTAGCCCATGTAACGGTTGCGGCCAGACACATAGTCCACGGTGCAGCCAATGTGTTCCCGATGAGCAAAAGGCAGCTTCGGCCAGTCTTTGTCGAACACGTGGAGCTTTCCGTCAATGTAATCCTCGACCAGCAGCAGTGTCTCTTCCGGCATCTTCTCGCCGTAGCAGTCGATGAGTTTGATGCCGTTATCGTAGTACGGGTTGTGACTGGCGGAAATCATGATGCCGCAGTCGAAATCATCCACACGGGCGATGTAAGCCACAGACGGTGTGGTGGTGACATGGAGCAAGTAAGCATCTGCACCGGATGCGGTCAGACCTGCCACTAGGCTATACTCGAACATGTAGGAACTACGGCGGGTATCCTTACCAATCACAATGCGAGCAGGTTCAGTATCACCATTACGCTCACGCAGAGCATTGTAATACCACCCCAGAAAGCGGCCTACTTTATAGGCGTGGTCGGCGGTCAGGGTGATTCCGGCTTCACCACGGAAGCCATCAGTACCAAAGTATTTTCCCATTATGTAACTGTATCCTCATCCAAAGAATGAATATGCGAATATATATGCTTTAGCCGAGAAAGGATCCCGTTGCCTGCTGCTCGCCACGGAGAGGCAACATATCTGAGCAGCACAGCCATGTGTACTACATGGCTATAATCTTAGAGATTTTCTTCCAAAATATCAGCAATTCGTTCACAAGCGTGTCCATCACCGTATGGGTTGCTTGCTTTGCTCATGACTTCATACTCATTCTTATCAGACAGTAGGCGACTGAACTCTTTATAAATGGTTTCCTCTTCTGTGCCGACCAGTTTTAAAGTGCCAGCGGCAATACCTTCCGGACGTTCTGTGGTATCGCGCATAACCAGAACAGGCTTTCCCAGAGAAGGAGCTTCTTCCTGAATTCCACCCGAATCAGTCAAAATGAGATAACTGCGGCTCAGGAAGTTGTGGAAGTCCAAGACATCCAAAGGCTCAATGATGTGGATACGATCATCATTGCCTAAATACTCGTTGGCAATTTCGCGAACAACCGGATTCATATGAATAGGATAGATTGCCTTAACATCAGGGTGTTCATCCATCACACGGCGGATGGCTTTGAACATATGTCGCATAGGTTCACCGAGATTTTCACGGCGGTGTGCAGTAATCATAATGAGGCGGCTATCCATTGCCCATTCCAGTTCGGGATGATTATAACTTTCTCGAACAGTAGTCTTGAGCGCATCAATCGCCGTATTGCCCGTAACATAGATACTTTTTGGGTTCTTCCCCTCTTTAAGCAGATTATTCTTAGAAAGCTCCGTTGGTGCAAAGTTGAATTTGCTGATAATTGAAACAGCCTGTCGATTAAATTCTTCCGGATAGGGGCTGTAAATATTATAGGTGCGCAGGCCTGCCTCGACATGTCCAACGGGAATCTGCAAGTAGAAGCAAGCCAGCGCGGTTACAAATGTGGTAGAGGTGTCACCATGAACCAGAACAACATCCGGCTTTTCTTTTTCCAAGACTTCTTTGATGCAGTTCAGAATATTGGTGGTCACATCAAATAGCGTCTGCTTATCTTTCATGATGGAAAGATCGTAGTCCGGGGTGACAGCAAATGCCTCCAAAACCATATCAAGCATCTGACGGTGCTGACCTGTGACACAGACAACCGTTTGAAGGCTTTTGCGCTTTTTCAATTCATTGACAAGCGGGCACATTTTGATGGCTTCTGGTCTTGTGCCGAAAACAAGCATTACTTTCTTCATTTTAATTTCCTCCCTGTTTCGCTTTTTTAACACCAAAGTACAGCAATATTGTCAAGCTTGCTTCACCGATTGGTGCTGCAACGGAAACGCCATAAATACCAAAGATTACACCTAACAGAATATTCAGTCCAACCGTTATCAGTGATCCAATCGTAAACGCATGACTGTACAGCTTCTGATTGCCGCTGGCGACCAAAAATTGTATCCCCATAAAGTTGTTGATTACACTGAACAACATCCAAAGAACGAGCGGAATTATAATTGCAGAATATTCAAGATAGTCCTTGCCAAATGCAATCAGAATCAGTTGTTTCCGAAGAAGTATAATTGCAAGTCCTGCCAATGCAAACGCCGGAGTTACAAGTGTTGCAGCGGCAGTCACTGTTTTGCGCCCATTTTCAAATGACTTTGAAAAACGAACGCTAATGTGCGGATAAAGAGCTTGACTGATTGGGCTGAAAAATAGCACCATAATATATGGGACTTTATAAATTGCCGAGTAGATTCCAACAGCACTGGAAGTTGCAACTGCTCCCAGAACAGTTGTTCCGATGCCACTGAAAATCTTTGACATTGCCTGCGAAATAAAAAGATACCAACCATCTTTGATTTCGCTAATGGCATCTGGAATCCTGCATAGCTTTACTTTTAAGCCATATTTTTTCCGCGCCAGCAAGATTCCCAGAGCAGCGGAAAGCAGGAACGTTATAGCGTAGCAAATACAATACAGATACAGGTGATTTTCGCTGTGTACCAACGCAAAAACCATCAGCACCGAGAACAAGCGCGACACTGCATTGATAATAGCAATTAACTTCATGTCCTGCTTGCCTTGAAAAAGCCATGTGAGCTGAAATGCAACACCCAGAATAATTAGAAAGAGAATGTTCATGCTGATATACTGTGCTCTGCTTACATGCAGCGCTGCACTCAGTATATTCATCGTCAAAAAAGTTCCGCATAAGAGAAGAATTCGTGCTGTAATGATTCTGCTGTACAGCTCTTGCAGGCCATCATCACCATGAATGGAAACTTTACGAGCACCTGTAAATCCAAAGCCATATTCTACGATTACTTGGAAGTATGTAATCCAGTTGAGCGCAAGAGAGAAAACACCATAATTTGACGTTCCGAGTATGCGCGTAATATATGGAAGAGTCAGAAGGGGAACGATAGTATTGAACACCTGCAAGATGATTAACCATGCGCTATTGGCTAAAACTTTTGATTTCAGCAAGTCTGCTAATTTTTTATTCATTTAATATCTCCAAAAACTTGGCTGCGGATTTTCTTATTTCTTCCATCTGGCAATCAATTTCTTTATAATTCAAAGTGCTGCATATTTTCAGGGGATCTTCAACATTCTGATATGCGGCAGCTGCACCAACACTTTCCAGCAAGCCTTTTTTGCGGGTATCGTGCCGATTTTGCTTTGTGTCCAAACAAGAAAACTGCTTATGGAAAACCAAAGAAAAGAGTGTGCCATGAAAAGAATCTGTGCAGACATAAGAAGAGTTGGCAATCAAATTCACAAACTCCCCCGGTCCGGCATCAAAAATTGTTCCTTTTCGGAAGCTATTCGGGCCAAATCTTGCATTGATTACTTTCAGCTCTAAGCCGCGATCTTTTGCAATTTTTTGCGCAATCGCAAATTCTTCACGGAACAGTTTTTTATGAAGGAAGTAGCAAATCAGATACGGCTTTCCAGATGGCTTATTCAACATATTGTTCCAAGCATCGGCTCGCAGCAGCATAACAGGGTCGCACACAACAGATAACCGTGCCACCATTTCCGTATCAAACTTTCCGATGTCTTTCTGTTCGCGAATCGAGATTTTTGAAAAGTCATCCAAATAGCACTGAATCTTCCGTATATCATCTGGTGAAGCGTTGCCCGTACTGGCCGCATACGCGATTTTTTTAGCTGTTGTTTGGAACGGATACAAGAACGCCATCTCAAAATCGTCAATATTGGGGTTCAGCACTTGATCACTACCAGAAACAATTACATCGTATTTGTTTTCTTCAATGTATTTTTGCAATGCCTCCACCGTGGAAAAATGCGGTGTTAGATGAAGATTTTTTTGACAGAAGATTGCAAATCGGGCATGCTTTTTTCGGATGCTGCGTGCGAACGGAAGAAGACAGATATTTGCAACCGCAGTTTTGACAGAGATTCCATGTTTTACAATGTCATTGTTTTTTTTCTGCTTTTCACTGACAAAATCAAAAACGGTAACATCATACCCTCGCTGAGACAAATACGTCTGCAACGCATAGCACTGAAGCACTGCACCATAGTTCTGCGCAAAATGGTATGTAATAATTCCAACTTTTTTCATTTTCTTCTCCCTGTAAAGAGCCGTTTGATATAATACTTCCAGCAGCAAAGGACTGTAACAGATTTGGGTGGAATCCCACTGCACAACAGCTTGTAGCTCCAATCCCTGCATTTAGGACGTTTAATGGGATGATGATAGGGAACATTGTGTTCCAATGCCGCTTTGGGATCAATTTTTCCGACTAAAAAACTATTTGTTCTTTCCAGAAAGTTTTCGGCTTTTGCGGTATTGCAGAGCAAAACCGAACACCCGCGCTTTATGTCTAGCCCATCAATATCCGTTTTCCATAAATCGCCTGCTGTAAAATCGGCAGTTCGTGCCGCATTTGCATACTGGCAGCTGTAACAGGATTCCCTCAAAAAAATCTGCCGTTGAAAAGACAGCGAAAGTGGGTCTTCCTCACCAATCAAATACACTGCCTTGCCATTCTTGAATTCATAGCGGTTCAGATAATTCCGGCCAACATAGCGGTCTTTTGAACGGAAAACATGGTTTTTAACGGGTGAACCATATTTTGCAGCCGTTTCCATATAAAATTTTTCGATAACGGTTTTGCTCGGAACGCCTTGACACAGAATCTCAAATGTAAGCAAATTTTTGCGGTTTACGCCACGAAGATTCTGAATTGCCGCAACCATGCAGGGAGTACCGGAAACCAACGTAAGGCCGTTTTGTGTGCTTACAATGATTTCGTGATATGCTTCTTCCGAAATAGAGCACTGATAGTATTTAGAGCCAGTCAATTTATTCAGTTCATCCAGAGTCGTTGCTTTTTGATAGCAGAGCTTTGTACCCAAATCTTCCACTCCGAAGACTGTGCCATTTTGTTCCAACATACTTCGTGCGATACCATAGAATGCACCACCGGAGGCACAGTGTTGTAATGCCATTTTATCTTTCAGCTGCACTGCATAGCAGTCAACAAGATTTCCAGCTATGGGCTTATTTAATGACGGGCAGACCTTGTTGCACAGGTTGCAATTCACACACAGAGTATCGTTCACTTCCGGACAAAGAAAACCTTCAATTGATTCCGTCATTTCGATTGCTTGCTTCGGACAGCTATAAGCGCAGACTCCACAACCCGTACAGTTTTCTTTTTTACAATTCAGCATATAGTCGCTCTTTCTTGTTAACGATGTATAACAATACGTACCATTCGACCATTGAAAAGTTGAACCATAAGGCTGATAGAGACAAGTATAACAATCAGAATAAGATAGACATCCATACTTTGCGTTAAAAGAACCATCGCTAAGATAAGTCCAATAGACTTCGTGTCTACATCCTTTGACCGGTCAATCATATTGCAAATCCAAATCAGCAAAATAATTCCAACCGCAAATCCCCAAGAGCCAAAATTACAGATTGTCATCTCCAATAGAGATGGCGTTGTACCTGCTGGCAGATTGTGAATGTTTAAATTCAATATTGAACCGGTCAGGTACATATAATGTGGATATGGTTTGCTAGGCCACAATTTTCGCGGAATAAAAGCACCAACCAAACTTAAAAATGTCTCTCCGCGATACTCCAAAATACGTTCATTGCGAATGATTTCCTTGTTGATTACATACTTGATAACATCATCACGCCCGAAATCAACTCGTAGCATATCGTAAATACTCGATGATGATGTTTCCGCCATTGGTCTAATTACTGCTAAATAAAAAATAGAGAAGCCAATCAATACAACTCCCAATATTGGTAATGCTCTGTATATTTTCTTTCGCCCCTCGACACTGATGTCCAAGTTCACTGTATAGAATATAAATAAGAGCAAAATATTGGCGAGCATAAATCGCTTTCCCGATATCCAGACAATTGCCGCCGAGTAAAAAAGTGTTAGAATGATTTTTTTAATGGTTAGATTTTCTTTAAAGAGTGTGCCAAAGTAAACAACCATGCTTATCAACATACATGGTGTCATAAGAGCCATTTTGTTCGATTCCGTTAATCCTCTTGCACTCGAAACGGCATAAACCGCATAATATTTCCATGAGCCTGTTAACGCGATATAAATGACAGGGAGAAAAATCAAAATAGTTGAAATGACTCTGTTGTCACACAGAATTGAAGTCAACGAATTATACGGTGCTAAAACTATTCCCCGACTTTTTCGTCCGCAAAACACATAAAGAAGGATAATGCACAGCATAATATATAAATCATATATTATACCAACCTGTTCATTGTGCATGGGCTCAATGAATGGTTTATACCAATAAGCCGTTTTATACTGTGGTAGTCCAACCGTATAGTTCAAAATGATGGGAAGAACGCAGAACACGTAAAGAACAACGATCACATAGTTTGCTACAGAACAATTCTCTCTGAATACGATACGCTTATACGCCAACAAAACGATTCCTGTTGTGGCTAAAATCAGAAACCAATCAAAAAAGAAGTCCATATTATTTTTCAATCTTTCCCATCAATTTTTTCATCGTCTTTAGATTATCTGTTCCGGCAAAGAATTTTTTGGCATTTTTAGAATAGGTATTATAATCCGCTTCGATTTTCCGAATCGCATGAATGATATTGTCTGACTTCAGTTCCATACATTCGGCTGCACCAGCGTTGCCAACAGTATTTTTTAGACCCGGAATGTCATTTGCTAGCATCGGGATGCCGAAGCCGGAGTATTCGTAGATTTTATTCGGCGCACAGAATACTTTATTCAGAGCGTCATTGCGATAAAAAACAATGCCAATGTGTGCGTAGCTGGTGATTTCCAAATGATACGGTGCAGGGATATAGCTTACATACTCAACATCGCTGTAGATCGTTTTGATTTTGTCTACGCTATGGTATTTATCAATTCCCATCAGCAGCAGGGTATACCCGGCATCCATCGTCCGCAATGCTTTGGCGACTTCCAAAATCTCGTCAGTGTTCTGCAAGATTCCTTGATACAGAACAACTTTTTTGTCTTTGATTCGTTCAACAACTGCTTTTGTTTCAGGAATCGAAGGTTCATGGCGTCGGTCGGTGATCTGATTGTATGGCTTGTTCGGGAACACATACGGCACTTCCGTAAGGTTCCACCATGAACGCATGATGTAGCCGCGAGTTTCCTCGCAAACCGTCACAGCGGCTGCATTCTGCGCAAGATTTTTCAGCAGTTTTACTTTCTGTGGGCAGTCATCCAGCAGTTCTAGCAGAGAGAGCACATACTTCTTTCCGTTCAATGCACCCTTCATGGGGAGTGCGCTTTCTGCGGTTCCAAACCAAAGCATTGTATCTTCCGGATACTGCTTCAGGGCGTTCAACACCCCGCAGCGGAATTTATACCAATCCTGCAACTTTTCAACTTTGGAACTTGCTACATCTTTGATCTCAGCGACCTTATGGCAGGGAATATTCTCTTTTGCAAGAAGTTTTAAGGCGCTTTCGTTCGATGTTCCATACAGCACTTCCACATCATAGCCAAGGTCTTTCAGCATACGAATCTGTGAAATGCAGGGGGGATAATAGTGCAGCTGTGTCTTTACGATATATAAAATTTTCATAGTAACATTACTCCTGTTTGTTAATCGAACTTTTATAAAGTTCTTCCAACTTTCGTGCTTCGGTTTCAATGTTGTAACCAGCTTTGGTCAACGCCTCAATGCCCTCATCACTGCGTGGCTGAGCAGCATATTTTAAGATTTCTTTTGCCCACTCATCCGCTGATTTCTGGATAGAAAGGAAATGCACGTTGGATGTCATGGCACAGCGATGGTCTACATTTTCCGAAATCAGACAAGGCAAATTTGCTGCCTGCGCTTCAATCGAAACCACGGGAAGACCTTCATAAAAAGACGGCAGAATAAAGACATCCATCGCCTGATAAAATTCATTCGTATTTGTTACATTGCCGGTAAGTACAACTAAATCTTCCAGATGAAGCTCTTTTATTTTTTCAAGAATTTCATCCCGCAGTTCACCGTCTCCTACCAGCAGAAACTTAGTTCCCGGATCGATTTTTCTTACGGCATCAAAAATCTCTAAAACGAAAAAGTGGTTTTTTGGGGGGGAAAATCGGCCAATATGGCCGATGCACAATCCATCGCCAATCGCATATTTTTCGCGTATCATCTGACGGATTTCATCGTTCTTTTGAAAGCGCTGCAAATCAATCGCATTGCGCATCATATGGACTTTCTGGGAGTCTACCGCGTCTTTCCCATACAAAAACACGCCTGCATTATATCCACATGCCACCCAGATGTTTGCAGCCATACGGTTCAGCCACTTCAAAATCGGGAAGGTCAGTTTTGCTTTTAAGCTGTCCTCTCGGAATGCGCTGTGTGCATGGGAAATGCGTACCCGGACACCAAGCATCTTTGCGAGGAACAAAACATAAAAATTTGTCAGCGTCATGTGGCTGTGGACAATATCAAAGTGTTCTTGCTTCAGCACTTGATAAACTTCTCTGACATTTTTGACGATGCTTTTGCGCTTGTGTGTTACAATATGAACGGTATAGCCTGCATCTTCAAATTGACGGATGCAGTTGTCATCATTGATGTCCTGCGTGATAATATGAAGATCAAACTGCTCTGGATGTTGAAAGTGCGTGGTATAGTTCAGCAGCATCGCTTCAACGCCACCAAATTCGAGGCGAGTAATAAATTCCGCAACCTTTATAGACATAAATTTTTATTCCTCTGAATTATTATCCATAAATTTTTTTGTATTGTTCTGCCATCTTTTTGGTATTGTACAAATAAACAATATCATGATATGCCGATTCCGTGATTGTATCTGTGTTATTGCTTTGGGCACTTCTAATGGCATGCACATACTCGTCCGTGCAACTACAAACGAATCCATTTTCTCCAGTGTGAATAACATCGCGGTTACCAATCACATTGCTTACCACGCATACTTTTTTCATATACATAGATTCCAGCAACGATATTGGAAGCCCCTCCCACCTACTTGTAAGAAGAAAAGCGTCTGCATTTACAGAGTATTTTATTGCTGTTGTTCGATCAGACCATCCGGTTATTTCTATATTTTTACTTGTAAGCTCTTTTCGTAGTTCACCATCACCAATCCAGATAAATTTTACGTCTGGAAGAGAGCTAGCGATTTCATTAAATAGTGTTGGATTTTTCTGGTAGCAGATTCTTCCTAATGTATAAACAGTAAATGGATGATTTACTTTTTCTGTTTTATCAATAATCTCTTGAAGTTCAGCCATATTGATGCCATTATTTACATAAATAGCGTTTTTGGTAAGTTTCAAGGATTCTTGGTGTTCACCAATACTGCAACTAATAGTTGTACATTTTCTTTTTGCACACACAGACTCAATTAGCTTAAATAGCCTGCGTTTTATTGGTTTATAATTCTCCATTAAAAAACTATAACCATGCGGAGTATAGAACATTGGTATCTTTCCATTAAATGCCATTCGTCCGATTGCACCGGCTTTACTACTATGGAGATGAATTATATCCGGCTTAACTTCATTGGCTATTCTTTTGACCTCAAAAAATGCAGCAATGTCTTTTGAAGGATTAATTGCTCGCTCAAAGTTTTTAACCTCAATCAAATGGATTCTTTTGTCAAAATAATCTTTATAATTCTTTGGAGTCTGCTTACGTACTGCATACGCAATGTACATGTCATAAAAGTCAACAAGCTCATTGGCAAGGTCAACAATATAGGTGAAAACACCTCCACCCATAGCTTCAACTATATATAATATTTTCTTTTTTTCTGGCATAGATCTATTTTGTGTCCTCAATTTATCGCGATTACTATAAATCTTCTTTGTCTTCCCAATAATTGGTGTGAAACTTCTGTCATTCTCCGTGTCCCAGCAAACACACCTTGAACGTCTTAAAAATAATCTTCCAATCCACCCAAAAGCTGCGCTCTTTGACGTACTTCACATCCAATTCCATCCATTCTTCAAAGGATAAATCATTTCGATGTGGTGCAATCTGCCAATAGCAACTCAGCCCCGGTGTCACATACAAACGTTGCTTTTCATAATCACCATACTGCTCCACCTCACGCGGAAGAGCAGGGCGTGGCCCAACAATGCTCATATCGCCCTTGAGGATATTCCAAAGCTGGGGCAGCTCGTCGATGCTGGTCTTGCGGATAAACTTGCCCACACGGGTAATGCGCGGGTCATCTTTAATTTTGAAAACCGGGCCGTCCATTTCGTTCTGTTCTAACAAATCATCCAGCTTTTCTTCCGCGTTCGGACACATGGAGCGAAATTTATAGAACTTGAACGGTTTGCCGTTGCGTCCAATACGTTCCTGCGAGAAAATCGGCCCTGCAGACGGGTCATCCACCACGATGGCAATAGCTGTGGCCAGCATGATGGGTGACAACACCACCAACGCCAGCGAGGACAAAATCACATCCTGTGTCCGACGTCCAATCCAGTACCAGCGGTGGTCGTGCAAATTTTCTTTCCGGTCAATTTCAACCGGCTTATCAATTCCGATTATTTCTGTACTCATTTTCGTTCCTCATTCACACTTTTAACTATGCAGATCTTTATCCAGCCTTAGCTGTCAGTTCACGTTCCATTTCTGCTGTACCCAGCAGTTTTTCCAGTAGTTGTTTTTGACGCACGCTTAATTTTTCGGAGTCATCACGTAGCAGCCGCTTCTGATCATATATCCACCGACCCAGCCAGATACCATCCGCAGTCTTGTATTTCGCCGGAATCTCCAGATTCCCATGCTCCTTCTTATAATTCTGCGCCAACTTATAGCGGTGCTGCCACGGGTCAGGTCTGCTCCACTGCATCCCGATAGATTCCAGCCGCTTAATTCGCTCTGGGGACAAAATCGCGTTGCTCTTTTGCGGATTCCGGTGCGCATATTGCTGTCTCCGAACCCATTTCCCAAGTGCATAGCCCTCCGGTGAAATATAAGCGACTGGAACATCAAGGTTTCCATGCGCTTCAAAGTACCGTTTCGCCGCCTGATAAACGTCATTCCACTGTCGGTCATAGCGACTGCCCCACTGCATTCCAATCGTTTCCAATCGCGCAATCTGATCCTCAGACAGCTTTTTCTGCTCATAGGCTTGTTCCTGGCTTTGAATCCAACGGCCAAGCTTTTTCCCATCTGCGGTCTTGTAATCTCGTGGAACATCCAGATTGCCATACTCTTGTGCATAAGCTGCTGCAAGTGCGTAGCCTTGTTCCCATCGGACGTCAAATACCTTCCATGTCATGCCGAGATCGTCCAGCTGTGCAATTTGTTTTTCATTCAGCCGACCCAAGATTCGATTTTGCCGTGCATTTATGATCCACGAGCCAAGCAGGTAACCATCTTTCGTTCTATATTTCGCTGGAACCTGCAAATTTCCAAATTGCTCTCGAAATTTTTTTGCTTCCTCTAAACCACGCTTCCATGCAGAATCGTTCCGGTTTTCCCAGTCCATACCGATACTGTCCAATCGGTCGATTTGCTGTTCTGACAGGTTTCCGGCTTTTTGCCCTGCTCGTACTTTGCGCTGGGTCGTCAGCCATTCCCCAAGATTCAGCCCCGCTGGGGTTTTATAGCGCTTTGGAACATTCAAATTGCCGTGCTCCGCATAGTAAATACTTGCTTCGGAGAAGTAGTGCTCCCAACTGGAGGATAAACTTGCTTGCAGCCGCTCAAACAGCACCCGACAGTCGTGCACCTGTTCGATGATTTCAAACCGTTCGGTGATGATCTTGTCGCTCTCACCATTGGC
>ERZ808246.1914-NODE-1914-length-13903-cov-2.857452_pt1 | contig 13903 bp, 12 predicted proteins | sample MGYA00521083_ERZ808246 | MGnify/ENA primary metagenome ERZ808246 (study PRJEB31516, sample SAMN03275577) | gut metagenome | biome: mammalia-associated habitat; material: feces | host: Papio cynocephalus | place: Kenya | collected 2012-07-07 ...
GAGAAGCTTTTATTTCTCCTTCTGATAGGAATAGTTCTTCATTGATATTTCTTAATTTTCTCCATATCTTGGAAAATATTTCATCCAATATTTCATGTAGATAATAGTTATTTTGAGGATTTTCTTTACTATTATGGGCTTTTGATACGCTTTGTGAACTACTTAAGTAAAGGTATAATCTATTTTCTATATCTAATGTTAATGATTTATGGAAATTGGGATGAGCAATTATGTATAGTTTGGAGTTTTCTTCTGTTAATTTGCTTTCCCAAGCTTTTGGATTATTTTTTTGATTATAATGTTCTTCTGTTCTACGATAGAAATCATTTGATTCTCCTACATATACTTCATATTTATCTCCTGTTTTCCAAGCATGTATGTATACTGTAGGGTAATCTTTTATTATCCTATTTTCTTTGGTATCTTCTTTTAAGGAATTATAAAATTTATCTAGTGCTTTCTTATTATCATCTATTTCTACTACTATTGGACTACTTATAGACATCTTTTGATCCTCCTATAACTTGTTATATTTTGTACTTTTTCCTTTGGCTTTTTCAACGGGATATTTTTTGGCGGTTTCCTTCATTTTATCTAGAACTATTTGCTCAGGGTCTACGCCTAATTTATCCGCTAGTAAAAGGGCATAGTTTATGACATCTGCTAATTCTGATTTTACTTCTTCGATATTATACTCATTATTCCACTGGAAACATTCTAATAGTTCTCCTGATTCTATACATATGCTTTTGGCTAAGTTTTCTGGCGAATGAAATTGGTCCCAGTCTCTTTCTGCATTGAATTTTAATATTTCTTTGGTTACTTCTTTCATTTTTATCTCCTTCTTTTTGTTATGTTATAAATAGAATGTTGTTTTCTTGATAGTTCTATTATAGCATAGAATTTAATTTATTTGATAGTAGGTGTTTTTGATTTTGTATCTAGACTATTTATATAATTATTAAATTCTTTAAATGATATATTTGGTGTTACTTCATAGTACTCGGTTAATGGTCTTGGCATTCCTTCAGCCATTTCTATATAATAGTCATTTATTTCTTTAATAGCGGTTTCTTCACTAGCAAACTCATATATTCCTATTCTCATACAATTGGGATGTTCTATTTGGTATACTTTATTGTTTAGATAATATAGTACAAAGCAATGCATATGTTCTTCAGCTTCTAAGTCATTAAAGTTATTCTCTTCATATATTCTAGTACAGAACATTTTATTTGGTATATTTAATTTATTTAATAACTTGCTCATTAGATTTACCTGCTCAATACATGTTCCAATTCCGTGAGATATGGTTTCTTCAATTGTCATTGTTCTATATAACCTTCGAAAGTTTTTCATATTTCCGATGTGTTCTTCGTTATTTATATCTAGCCAACCGTATTTTATATTTTCTTTCATATATTCTAGTATATCTTCTGGTGATTTTATATTCTCTATTTTCATGGTATACCTCCTCAAAATCTGACAATATTGTACAATATTTTTGTTAATTTGACAATATTTTTGTAAAAAGAAAACCATTGACACTCACCTGTCAACAGTTTCTGTGGATAAATAGTTTTACCTTACAATATATAAATATGGTTCTTTCTTTAATTCATCAAACTCTGATTTAGTTATTTTCTTAATTGTTACACTGTGTCCATTAATTAAAACATAATATATTACACCATATTTGCAGTTGTAATCTTTGCATACTCCTTCAAGAACATCTATTTCTTTTTGGGTAATAAAGAATGGCTTATCTTTAGTTCCATAAGATGTTTTAACTTCAATACAAATACGTTCTCTTGACTCATTAAAACTTATTATATCATAACCTAATCCATCAAAAGTTATTTCATCATTAACTTCTGCTACTGTTTTTACTTCATTAATTAGATCATTAAATCCTAGATTTTTTAACTTTTTCTTTTCGGCTTTAAGTACTATTTCTTCGCCTACTTTTCCATGAGCTATTTTTGTTTCATTTTCTTTTGAATAATTATGATGTGCTCCTTTTGATCTTCTGCTACTCATTGTGGGATTTGTATGATATTTTTCATTAGAGAAATTTATATTATATATTTCTTTTGTTTTAGTGTTATCATTATCTATTGTTACCTTATTTTTTCCTTCGTAAGTAATTTCATCTGACCTGTTGTATGTTTGTTCTAATACTAACTTTAGCATTCTTTCATAGTCATAATTAGTAATATTTTCATCTCTTAGTCCTTTGCTTTCCATATAGTACATAAGTGCTTCTGGGTATGTTTCTATTTTCTTCATAAATTTATTGGAAAGTCCTTGTTGCTTTCTCATGTAACGTAATTGATTTTTACTGATGTTAAAGAGATCTGCTACTAGTGAATCTGCTATTCCTTCTTTTATGGATAATTCAAATAAAATATCATATGTTAGATCTTCTCTATTGAATTGTTTGCCATTTTTCTTCTCTTCACATAACTCATTATATAGTTCTTTATTATCGTTAAGTACATATTCTTTTTCTTGCTCTTTTAAGGTGTTGGCCTTGTTAATAGTATATTCTAGTACTTTTTTTAGATTATTTATGCGATAATCTCTATCTATTTCTTTACTAATTAAATCTTTTTGTACTTTTTCTCTAGTAAAATCTATCTCTAATATCTTTTTGATGTATTTATCTTTTTGTGGAACTCCCGCTAATAATAATTTTGCTAGTTCATCTACTAATTCTTTTCTTATTTTATTACTTATGTATGAATTTTGATAATCTATATAATCTAAAATAACTTCTATATTTCTTATGGGGTCTTCAAGATAAATGTTAGTTATTTCTTTTTGCTTTCTAATATTATCAAATTCCCTGGTTGTTATATTAAAAGCTTCAGCAATCTCTTTAACAAGATATGGTTTATTAATTAATTTGATTAGTTCTTCAGATGATAAATCATATATACTATATTTATCTGCATAGTATTTTAAATCATGTTTTGTTAAATCCATATTTTCATCTCCTTAAATTAGTTACTACATTTGCTTATGAATTCTTCTTCATGTTCTTTTAGATAGTTGTAACTTTCTTTAATAGCACTCTCTATACTATTATTTCTATATATACTTGTTATTTTATCTAATAGATTTATATTATCTATTTCTATATTGTAAAAGATATCATAACATCTAAATTTATGTTTATATATTCTTTGAATGCTATCACTATTTAGTACTGGGTCTATAACTATTTCACTTAAATACCATAGCAGGCTTGGACTATCAAAATCTTCATACTTCCAGTTTGGATATATTTCTTTACATTTCTCAAAGAAGGTAAAATGACATAATTCATGCATACAAGTATCTATCAAATCTTCTTTACTTTTCTTATGAATATCAAAGGCTTTCTCTTTAATATATCTAGGACATACTGGTATTAGACCTATTCCCACGATTATTTCTTTATAATCTTTCGGCCATTTTATATTAAAGTAATTACTTATTTCTAGCATATACTTGTCATTGTATTCATTCCAGATATTGGTATATTCTTCTGGTAAGTTATTATTTTCTTTTATAAAGTTATTATATCTATCTTGGATTATATCTTTGATATTATCTTCTTTAGTAAGTCTTTCTAATTCTGGGTATAAGAATAATGTTCCTTCCTTTAATGGTAATACACTATCAGTATCTTTAAGTGTCCATGACAAAATATCTGCGGTTTCTTCAAGGGTTAAATATTTAAATTTTAATTTTGGTATGTTATTCATAGTTCCTCCTAATTAATTATATCATATTTTGTTTATCTTCTCACGATAATCATCATAATTACCAATATATCTAGTTATGTTCTTATTTTTTATTTCGATTATACCAGTGGCTATTTTATTTATGAAATATCTGTCATGAGATACAAATAATATAGTGCCAGTAAATTCTTGTAGTGACTCTTCAAGCATTTCTCTTGTGTCGATATCAATGTGATTAGTGGGTTCATCTAGAATTAAGAAGTTATATGAATCTTGAATTAGGCAGAATATTTTTAATCTTACTTTTTCTCCTCCGGATAAGTATTTTATTTTTTTATGAATGCTTTCTCCTACAAAGAGATATTTGAATAAGGCACTTCTTAAATATTGTTCTGCTCCAATGAAATATTTTCTGGCTTCTTCTAGTACTGATAAATTAATATTATCAAACTCGATCTCTTGAGGAATGTAACCTATCTTGATATTACTTCCTAGTTTTATATTATTATTTCCTTTTAATATTTCTTTAATTAAGGTTGATTTACCGACACCATTATCTCCGACTAAACATAATCTATCTTGATATTTAATACTTAAGTTAAGATTATTAAATATTTCTTTAGCGCCATAAGATAGATTTAGATTATTTATTGTTAAGACATCTTTGCCTGACCTACTAGCAGTATCAAAAGTTATATTTAGTTTTTTCTTTTCTTCTGGTTTATCTAACTTTTCTAATTTTTCTAATTTTTCTAATCTTTTTTCGATACTAGCAGCTCTTCTAAAAAATATTTCTCCACCACTTGGTCCACATAATTTACCATACTCTCTTAATCTTTTGATACTATTTTCCATAGCGGTTATTTGTTTTTGCTGGTCTTTATAGTTTTTTAATTCTAATAATAATCTATTTTCACTTTCTTTAATATAATAACTATAATTACCATGATATACTTCTATTCCTCTTTTTGTTAACAGATATACTTTATTTATGACATTATCCATGAAATAGCGGTCATGTGATACTAGTATTATTGTTCCTTTATAATTTTTTAATGTTTTTTCTAACCAAATCATTTTATTTATATCTAGGTGATTAGTGGGTTCATCTAATAATAAGACATCTGGTTCTTGGAGTAATAGTCTTATTAGGGATATGATGGTTTTTTCTCCTCCTGATAGGGTATTGAAATTTCTATTTAACATTTCTTCAGTTATATTAAATACTGGTAGTATTTTTTGAATCTTTGTTTCGTATTCATATCCTCCTAGGGAGATAAACTTTTCTTGTAGATTCATATACTTAGTTATTACTTTGTAATCTTCAACTAAGAGTTTATCTTCATATCTTGTTAGTTTTTCTTTTAGTTCGATTATTTCTTTGAAGGCACTATTTATATAGTCTTTTACTATTATATTTTTTTCTTCGGGTATTTGACTTAAATAGCCTATACTTATATTATTTCTTATTGAAAGGGAACCGAAATCTATACTTTCTTGGCCTGCGATTATTTTTAGTATAGTACTCTTTCCACTTCCATTTGTTCCTATTAAACCTACTTTTTCTCCTTTTTGTACTGTTATATCGATATTATTTAGTACCAAGTCAAAACCAAATGACTTACATACTTTACTTATATTTATATCTATCATAATTTTCCTCCCATCAAAAAAAGTTATATGAATATATTGCATCCATATAACTTCTATTTATATATATAGATGCAGGCACGACAAAAACTCACACCCACATCTCATTTTTTTTACTTTTATTTTTGATGAGATAAAGGTGTGATATTTATAGTAAACATGATTACATTACCTATATGTTTATACATAAATATCCCTCCATTTATAATATATTATAGTTTTTTAATTTTGTCAATTGTTTTTGGGGCACTGCAAGCCATTTGTCTTGCTAGTGTTATTTGGAGCCTTTTAGTCTCCAAATAAGTATCAACCATACTTATTATATATAAGCATAAAATATATACTTAAAGTAGTTTATTATTGGTATTTTTTTTGTTATTTTGAGTATAATAATAGTGCAATGTACTTGACTTTTTATGATAGTTATAGTATCATTGTATTACCGGAGAGAAATCTTGTCAGGTCGATAGCTCAATGTCGATTTTATTAAATTAAGTGTATGTTAAGTACACCGCTTGAGTTGGGGAGAGACTACTAGATAGTCTCTTTTCTTTTTATGGAAATAGTAGTTTATGATCAATGATATCAATATCGGCATTAATAGACTCAAGTGCTTTTCTTCTAGTTGTACCTGCGATTAAATCTGCTGCCTGAACTAAATAACTCTTACCTGAATCTTGATATGTTAATCTTATTTCTAATTTTCCATATAATATATTTTTATGTATTTTATCATAATTAAAGTTAGATATTCCATGTAATAATTCTTCGGTTAAACCATCTTTCAAATTATAATAACCATTACTCTTAGTAGATTGCTCATCTATATTTATTATTAGTCTTACATTTTTATATGGGTCTATTTTTTTATCTTTTATTAATTCTTCAATTGTACTTTTTATTAGTCTTCTTATTGTGTAATCTATATATCTTCCTTTTGAGGCTTTGTTATTTATAATATGATCATATACTTTTGAATTATTTATTACTAAGGCTATAGTATAATATTTACTTATATAGTTCATAAGCCTTCTTTTATGACCTTTCTTGATATTAGTATTTTTTATTTCTTTACATTTTTTAGTACATTCTCCTTTTGTTTGCCCACAGTAAGAACATTTTATCTCATTTATTATTTTGCGATACTGAGTTATAAACTTATCTTTTTCTTGTTTTGATAAAAAGACTATTCCTGCATATACTGATACTTTTTCTTTTTTTGTTAATTTACCTGAATCATCTAAATTTATATATATTTCTTGATATTCTTCTTTTTTATTCATGTAAGTGCTCCCTTCAATTGTTTTAATGTTTATTATAGCACTTACTTTTATTCTTGTCATTAACTTTTGGTAATTTTTGTTTATCAACATACCTGTGGATATAAGAAAAACTATAGATATTTTTACCTATAGTTTTATAAATTATTCTTCTTCATTATTATCCATAGATAATAGTCTTTTGATATCTTTAGATGTTAGTTTAGACATAATATTTTGATCAACATCTTCGCCTTCAATTAGGTTATCACTTAAAAATCTCTTTTTATTTTGTAATTCTAATATTCTCTCTTCAATGGTTCCCTTACATATTAATTTTATTACTTCGACAGTATTTTTTTGTCCTATACGATGTGCTCTATCTGTTGCTTGATTTTCCGCTTGAGGATTCCACCATAAATCTAAATGTATTACGACATCTGCGGATGTTAAAGTAAGTCCTGTTCCTCCTGCTTTTAATGTTATCAAGAAAACATTAGTACTATCATTATTAAACTTATCTACTAATTCTATTCTTTTTCTACTAGAGACACTTCCATCTATTACATAACAACTTATATCATTATTTGTTAATTCTCTATTTACTATGTCGATAGCGGTTTTATAAGTAGAGAATAATAATATTTTATGACCATTTGCTATTACATCTTTAATCATAGGAATTAACTCTTCTATTTTGGAAGCTCCACCTTGATAGTTTTCATATATTATACTTGGGTCTATACATATTTGTCTTAATCTTGTCAATAATTTTAATATTTCTATTCTTGATTTATTAAATGTACCATCTTCAAGTAACTCTTCCATTCTTTTCTTTGTTTTTTCTAACTCTGCTAGATATATTTTCTTTTGTTCTTTCGTTAATTCTATATAAATATTATTTTCTATTTTGTCTGGAAGTTCTTTTACTACATCTTTTTTCTTTCTTCTTAAAATAAATGGTCTTATTTGCTTCTTTAAATTATCTAAAGCTTTTACCGAATCTTCGTCAATATTTTTTATACCATATTTTCTATTGAATGTTAATGATGATACTAAATAACCTGGCATAATAAAATCAAAAATACTCCATAATTCTAGTACTGAATTTTCAAGAGGTGTACCTGTTAAGGCAAACTTAGCATTACCTTTTAGTGATTTTATTATTTGAGTCATTTGGGACATATTGTTTTTGATATTTTGAGCTTCATCTATGGCTATTACTTCAAAATTGATTTTTTCATAATATTCTTTATCTTCTCTTATTAGTCCATATGTTGTTATTAGAATATTTATATCATTTAAGTTAGCTAATTCTTCATGTCTTTTGTTTTTATTTTCTGCAAATACTTTATATTTTAATTCACTACCAAATTTATCAAATTCATTACTCCAGTTGTATACTAGGGAAGTTGGGGCTATAATTAATATTTTAGCATCTGGTTTCTCTTTTAGTACTTCTTTAATAAAGTATATTAACTGAATACTTTTTCCTAATCCCATTTCATCTGCGAGTATACCACCAAAACCACATTTATAGATGTTATATAACCAGTTCACCCCGGTTACTTGATAATCTCTTAGTATTTTTTTATCTTTGGTACTTAAGTTTAATTTTACATCTTTGTAAGAATTAAAGTCTTTTATTAAATTATCAAATAAGTTATTAGTTTTTATTATATGATAGTTATTTTTTAGACTATCTAGATATATTGCTTTATATTTTGGTATTACGCCATGACCTTTTTTAATATCCTTTTCACTTAAATCCATGCTATCTATTAATGAATTTAATTCTTTTAGATTATCATTTTCCTCTAGGTTTATTAAGTCACCACTTTTTAATTTATAATATTTTTTCTTTCTTTTTAGTTCACTTAAGATATTTACTATTTCATTGTTATCTAAGCCATCTAGGTCAAACTTATAACTCATAATATTATCTTTACCAATACTAAAGGCTGAAGAGATATTCATATTCTTTTTTATGTTTGTTTCTTTTAACTTTTGTGAAGTAAATACTTCATATTTCTCTGTTAGCTCAGATAATCCTTCTTCGAGGAATTCTCCGATCGAATCGATATCTTCAACATTTATTGGATTACTTTCAATATTAAAATTATATTTTAATAAATCTTGAAGTACTGATGATTCATATTCAGTATCTCTTACTATTTCTTTTTTGTTATCAAAATAGTTTATCTCTTTATCGCGATATGTTAATTTTACATCACAAGTTACACTATTAGCATTTAAGTCAAAATATAATTTAACATTTGGCTTAGTAACAATTATTATCTTATCTTTAACTGAATCATCTAATTCGATATTATCTTTAACATTTCTTAGTATTCCTTTAGTAAATAAATCTAATTTATTCTCTTTAAATGTTAGTTCAGTTAAACCTTCATCAGACATAGTTTCTTTTAGTTTTACTATATTATTAGGTATTTCATAAAACTCTCCATCAAAAATAGCAAACTTACTATTTAATTCTATCAAGCCATGTGGTCTTTCAAAGGCAAAATGATATTCATTACTCTTTTTATTTAAATGAGGAATATAAGGGTTTTCTTTGCGGACACTGTTAAAGGTATATATGTCATTTACCTTGAATGTTCTTCCTTCAATTAATTTGAAGAATCTATCAATGTTACCTCCTAATAGAGCAAATACTGATACTCGATTATAATAATTACTTTCATTGACTACTTTTATCATTTTTAAAAAGTCTAATAATCTTTCATTTTCTGGTGAAAAGTAGTAGTCATCTTTATTATATGTTAAATCTTTGCCAAACTTTAATTCCTTATCTACTCCATCGTAAACATCAAAAAAATATCTAGCCTTATTATTTAAACTATATAATTTTGTATCTCCTACTTTTATTGTTGGATAAATAACCGGTCCATTATAGGCTTCTTCGAATGCTAGTGAAATTGTTAACTTTAATTCTTTTTTGATATGATTTGGCTTTTTTTCTTCACAAAACATATTTAATATATTATTAGTTATTTGTTCTTTTGTTTTTGATTTTTGAATTATTTCATTACCATATCGAAAGATTACTGCAGCGATATGTTTACAGTTATATCCATCTTTATATCTTGGGCAAGTACAACTTCCACCTGTTATTTCACCATTTTTAACGGTTATATTGACTTTATATTTATCTGAAGTTCTTTCACTTTCAACTTCATATTTGCTTATTACACTATCTTCTTTGTATTCTCTTTCCTTATAATCTATATATCCATACCAATAATTCATCCCCCTTGCCCTGTCGATTGGTTCAAATTTGATTTTTAAATTATTCAGATTATAAAATAACATATACTACCACTTCCTTCACACGACATATTTTATCATATATCGTCACAAATATCAATTGATTATTCTATTTAAACGATTAATCGTAATTTTTTTTAATTATTTAAGTTTTAATTTTTATCAACAACTGTGACATAATAAAAACTATAGACATAAATCTATAGCTTATATATATACTTTTATTTCAGAGACGTTTGGCTCTGAAATATTTTTGAAAGACCTTAGGCTTTCAAAACCTCGAACAATGTAGTGTGAGAGAAATATACTATTATCTACTTCTACCTTTAGATGATAATAGTTCTTCTCTTAAATATTTGTAGTATTCAATACAATTAACATATCTATTTTCTTGGTCATTAAATATCCAAATAGCAGTTAAATCTTCTAGTGGGATAGCTCCCATTTGACCATCTTGTACTTTTGTATGAGGTGCTTCTAGTACTGGCATTTTATTATAGTAAAATAATTTGTCTCCACCTCTAGTCCAAAATAATTCATTATTATGGCCACCTTTTACTTTAGCTTTACTTCTTACATATCCAGTATTTATTATGTCCTCTACTTGGTCCATACCAGTTACTCTATATACAAAATTATCATTTGTCTTCATAGCAATGGGAGCATTTTTACCAAAGGCTAAGTCTCGGATAAATACTCTATTTCTAGTACTTTCTATTCTATCATCTTCCATATTTACTCCTTTCTATCATCTTCCATAATATCATTCTTAATCCTTGAAAATATTGATTAACCTTTCTTTTGCTTCCTCTACTAATTTGATTTGTTGATCTAAGAAACCATTTTCATCTAGAGAGTTTGTTATATAATCTTCGTATTCTTTTTCTTTGCCATCTATTAAATCAATTACTGCTAGTATACCACGAATATCTAAATTTAATTTATTTCTTTTTTCTTCAATTAGGCTATTATTCATTATCTACTTCTTCCTCCCTGTTCTTGTAATGTTTCTCTCATTTCTTCTTTTAAACTTTCATCAACCATTATATCACTCATATTTTCTATCTTATGCATTTGTTTAGCATAATCTGAAAAACTTAGAAATTCATTTTTATTTTTTAAACTAGCTCTATACTTTATATATTCTTTGTAAATGGTATTAGTTTTGGGTTTTACAGCTTCTCTTGCTTTCCAATCTTTATAGTCCGCCATAAAGGTATATGCATCATCACTATAACCTATTCTTATATCATTTAATTGTTGTGGTGTTAAATCTTCAACAGTAGCATCATTTTTTATCCTTCCTTGTTTTTTTAGATCATATAGCCCTCTTTCTATTGGTGTCATTTCGGCTAGTTTCATTAATTCATCCATTTTTCTTTGAATCATAGCTTCTCTATCTATAGGCTCTGCATATACATCACCATTTCTTGCTTCAAAACTACTATCTTCAAAAGCTTTAGATGACTCTAATTCTCTTATTGCTTCTTCTCTTATTTCAGCCATTACTGTTCTTTTTAATTCATCTTCGTACTCGATTTTTGCTTTAGCAGATTCTACTTTTGCTTTTTGTACTTTGGCTTCACTTTGATACTTAGCTTTACCATTATTTCTGGCTAAATCTAATTCATTTTCTGGAATATCAAACTTTCTAGCAAAATCTTGCATTGCTGCTTTAATCTCGTTAATTTTTTGTAGATCATCAGGGGTTTCCGCTAACGCTTTTTCTAACTCATAGGCTAGATTTTCATATGTTGTTATTCTATTTTCTTTTTCATTCTCTTTATTTTCTTTTGCTTCTTTGGCTTCTATCTGTTCTTTTATATTACTGAAGTCAAACTTTGAAATAAAATTATTGGCTTTATCTAATTCTTTTTGATATTTATTTTGTATTTTTGATAAAAAGGTTTTTATCATAGTGATATCAGTTTCGGTAATTTTATTTAATTCAGTCATGGCATTAGAAATTTTAAGTATTAGTGTATTTGCTTTTTCTCTTGTTAGCATTGCCTCTTTTATTTCAGCAATATTTGCTACAATATTATCAACACTTTTAGTTGGTTCTAATTCCTTTTTACTAATCATTTCTTCTATTCTAGATATTAATACACTTTCACTGCTATTTAAGGATACTTCACTCTTATTTATATTAATAGAAGTATACTCTGGAGTTAAATCGCTAAGTAATTCTTTTTCCATTTCTTTGGCTGCCACTTCAAAAGAGATACTTTTTTTATAATCCAAACCATCATATACTAAAAAGGCTTTATCTGATAGTCCAAGTTTTCCTAATATTTTTTGTACTTCTAGGCTAGCATTTCTTACATTATCTTTCTTTTCTTTATTAGCACTTCTAAGACTACTATTAACGACATTTCTTAGTTCAGCTGTTTCTTCAGCTGTTAGTAATGAACTTATATCATCTAAACTAGAAGTAATGTCTTCTGGTAATTTATAGTTGCTGCTTTTTGAAAATTTTAAGTTACCCATTGCCTTACTTAATTCTGTTAACTTTCTAATTTCTTCTTCGTGTCTTTTATTATCGCTATTTATTGTCATCTTATCAATAATTCCGACCTTTTTTGGACCATTTAGTTTTTCTTTGTTTTTTTCTATCCTTTCATTTAATTTTTTTGTTTTGTCTTCTATTGCCATTTCCATCGATCTATAAATGGCTAAACTATTTACTTCTGTGTCTTTCATTTTATTTCCTCCTAAATAATGCTTTCTTTACTATTTTTGTACTTCTATTACAAGTTAACAGACTATAATATTCTATATATTGATTATAATACATATTTTAGTCTTTTGTATATATTTTACTATAAGTTCACACTTTTTATTAATACTATATGTGAATATAAATATAGATTTTAATAGATTATCATGAAGTGTTGCCGTCTTGATTGTGCTAACTACTATGAAGTATTGATATTAATATTGAAATAATACTTTTGGTATTTTTGAATATATGTATTATTTTTTTATAGCTTTAAGAACAATAAATATAATAAGTCTGGTATATAAATTTATTCCCCTTATTTTGTTGTTTCTTTATCTATCCAATTTAAGTATTTACTATAACCATCTTCAATATTATATGTTATTATTTCAGGTACTTCATAACTATGATTTTCTAAGATTATTCTTTCTACTTCTTTATATAGTTCTTTCTTTGTTTTCATTTTTAATAGATATTCATTAGCATCAATAATATTGTCTTTCCACCAATATGATGATTCTATGTTATATACTTGACAGCAGCTTACTAGTCTCTCTTCTAGCAAAATCTTTGATACTTTATTTAATTTATCTTTATTATCAAATGTTGTAGTAATTATTATATACTGATTCATACATTCCCCTTTATATTGTCGCTTGTAAAAACATTTATATCTTTATATACATTGACTTTAAAATTCATATATTTTTCTACTAAATGATAACCACTAGTGGTAATAGTTAAAGCACAATATTTTTTTTCTTTATTTAATATCTTTTCTAACATTTTAGAAGCATAACCTTTGAATCTATACTTTTCTAAAATTACACATGATACAATATAATAATATTCTGATTTATCAATAAACATTTGAGGATTTATCTGTAGGTCGTTTATAATTACCCCGTTTATTATAGTATCATATAACTCTTTTTTTATTGGTACTGAAATAATATAACCTACAACTTTATCTCCATCTAGTAATAGTATTGCACTATGTTTTTTATTATATCTTTCTAAATACCAATCTAGATTAATACTTTCTTTTGTGTAAAATGTATTATCTATTTCTTTTATTTTTATTAAATTTTCTTTTGTTAATTTCACTTCTTCAATATGCATTTTTAGTAACAGCCTCCTACAAATGATTTTTTGGTATTTTCTAATTATCTTATTATACTCTTAAATTATTTTTCTTCTGTAAAATATTTACTATTTTCCATACCCTATTCTTTATCGATAGTAGTTCTACC
>ERZ808246.1921-NODE-1921-length-13860-cov-6.210214_pt1 | contig 13860 bp, 8 predicted proteins | sample MGYA00521083_ERZ808246 | MGnify/ENA primary metagenome ERZ808246 (study PRJEB31516, sample SAMN03275577) | gut metagenome | biome: mammalia-associated habitat; material: feces | host: Papio cynocephalus | place: Kenya | collected 2012-07-07 ...
CGACAGGCAGGATTGAGCAGGTGGACATCGACCAGCAGATGAGGAGCGCGTACATCGACTACTCCATGTCGGTGATTGTCTCGCGTGCCCTTCCTGATGTCAGGGACGGTCTCAAGCCTGTCCACAGGAGGGTGCTCTTCGGAATGGAGGGACTTGGGCTTTCCTATTCGGGTCAGACGAAGAAGTCCGCCAGAATCGTCGGCGAGGTGCTCGGTAAGTACCATCCGCACGGCGACTCCAGCGTCTATGACGCGATGGCACGTCTTGCGCAGTGGTGGAGCGTCCGCTATCCGCTTGTTTACGGACAGGGAAACTTCGGTTCAATGGACGGTGACCCCGTGGCGGCCATGCGTTACACCGAGGCCAAGCTCGAAAAGATTTCGGAGGACATTCTCGGCGACCTTGAAAAGGACACTGTCGATATGCAGAACAACTTCGACGACTCCCTTCAGGAGCCGACCGTGCTGCCGACCAAACTGCCTCTGCTCCTGCTTAACGGCTCTTCCGGAATCGCAGTCGGAATGGCGACGAACATGGCTCCGCACAACCTCTCCGAGGTCTGCGACGGCATCTGCGCCTACATTGACAATCCGGACATCACCGTTGACGAACTGATGCACTTCATCAAGGGCCCGGACTTCCCGACAGGAGGCATCATCATGGGCCGTCAGGGCATAAAGGATGCGTTTGAGACAGGTCAGGGCAGGATTGTAATTCGTTCAAAGACAGAAATCGAGGTGAGCGAGAGCGGCCGCGAGACCATCGTCGTCACCGAGATTCCATACATGGTCAACAAGCGCGAGATGATTGAGAAAATCGCCGAACTTGTAGAGACCAAGAAGATTGACGGAATATCATACGTCAACGACGAGACCACCCGTCACGGAGTGCGGATCATCATCCGCCTCAAGCAGGGCGCTAATTCGAGCGTCGTTCTGAACAGCCTGTTCAAGTATTCTCCGCTCCAGTCAAGCTTCAGCGTGAACAATGTCGCGCTCGTGAACGGCCGCCCTTACACGCTGAACCTCAAGGACCTTATCCGCAATTTCGTGGAGCACCGCCATCAGGTCATCGTGCGCAGGACAAAGTTCGACCTCAAGAAGGCGCAGGCCCGCGCCCACATCCTTGAGGGTCTTCTCAAGGCCCTTGACGTGATAGATCAGATTATCGCGATTATCCGTGCGTCAAAGAGCGTTGACGACGCCAAGTCCCAGCTCATCGAAAGGTTCGAATTCACTGACATACAGGCATCCGCAATCGTCGAGATGCGTCTGCGTCAGCTCACTGGACTCGAAAGGGAGAAGCTTCAGAGCGAATATGACGAACTTATGAAGTTCATCAAATACTGCATCGACGTTCTCGGAAGCTACGATATGCAGATGGCAATCGTCAAGGACGAGACCATGCTGATGAAGGAGAAGTACGGTGACGCGAGAAGGACCGAAATCACCATGTCTGCAGAGGAGTTCAATCCTGAGGATTTCTATCCGGACGAGGATGTCGTGGTGACGATTTCGCATCTCGGATACATTAAGAGGACTCCGCTCACCGAGTATCGTACCCAGGCCCGCGGAGGCGTCGGGATGAAGGGAGCCGCCAAGAGGGACGCGGACTTCATCGAGCACATCTATGTCGCCAATATGCACAGCACGCTGCTTCTCTTCACTGAGAGCGCCAAATGCTTCTGGCTCAAGGTCTATGAGGTTCCGGAAGGCTCACGCTCGTCGAAGGGACGCGCCATCCAGAATGTGCTGAATCTCACGGCCGAAGACAGAATCAAGGCATATCTTAACGTCCGCAACCTCAAAGACGAGGATTATATCAACAATAACTATGTGGTTCTCTGCACGAAGAACGGCATCATCAAGAAGACCACGCTCGAAGCCTATTCACGGCCTCGTGCGAACGGTGTCATCGCCCTTACCATCCGTGAGGGTGACGAACTTCTCGATGTCGCGCTCACAAGCGGCAGCAGCCAGATTTTCATCGCCGGCAAGGAGGGCCGTTGCGTGAGGTTCGACGAGTCTGACGTTCGTCCGATGGGGAGAACCGCCGCCGGAGTGAAGGGAATCAACCTCGACAGCGAGAGCAATGAAGTCATCGGACTGCTCAGCTACGAGCCTCAGGCCGAGGATGCCGCCGACCACTCTATTCTTGTAGTCAGCGACCACGGATACGGCAAGCGCTCCGACTTTGAGGAATACCGCAAGACAAGCCGTGGCAGCAAGGGCGTCAAGACCCTGAACATTACCGACAAGACAGGCGAACTCATTGCCATCAAGAACGTTACGGACAATGACGACCTGATGATCATCACCCGTTCCGGACTTACCATCCGCATGGCCGTTTCCGATATCCGCATCGCCGGACGTGCAACCCAGGGCGTGCGCCTCATAAACATCAAGGATGGCGACTCTATTGCTGCGGTTTCGGTCGTGGCTAAGAGCGACGATGAGGACGAGGTAACAGAGGCTCCTGCGGAACAGCCTGTAGAGGGCGCTGCTGAGGCTCCGGAAACTTCAGAAACCGAGGCTTGATTATTGAAGACGGAGAAAAATAACACATCAAAATTTGAATATCATGAAAAAGACTTTAATCGCATTGACAGTTCTGCTTTCGTCAGCAATGATTGCAACTGCACAGCAGAAGTCACCGGAGGCGCTGCGCTCTGCCGTTGAAAAGGCTGAGTCGGCCGCAGAAAATCCCAAGAAGGCAGAGAAGCCTGACACGTGGATGAAGATAGGAAAGGCATACGTCGATGCCTACAACGGACCGGTAGGCCAGCTCTGGCTCGGTGCTTCGCAGACCGAACTTCAGCTCGTGACCGGAAACGCGAAGCCGCTTTCCGTCGAGACGGTCGACCTTGGCGGCACTCCTTGCCAGAAGCAGGTTTTTGCGGACAAGGACCTCTATTTCAACCAGAACGGACAGCTCGTTCTCATAAATGTCACCAAGCCTGTCTATGATGACGCTCTTGCAAGCGCTCTCAAGGCTTACACAAGGGCCGGGGAACTTGATGTTGCCGGCAAGAAGACCAAGCCGATTGTCGCGGCTCTTGACGACATTGCGGCGAAGTACCTCAACGACGGAATGAACGCCTACACTCTCGGCAACCTCAAGGAGGCCAGTGCCGATTTCGAGAATGCCGCAAAGGCAGCAGGCACCGCCCCTTCAAACCGTCTGGACACCACGGCCGTCTACAATGCGGGCTTCACGTCATGGGCATACGCCAACCAGCTTGCTGCCACGGACTCTCTCGCTGCAGTTGCAGAGTATCAGCGTGCAAAGGGTTTCTTCAAGACCTGCCTTGAAAACGGCTACTACTATGAGGGCGGTGAGGTGTTCGCGAAGCTTCACGACATCTACAACAAGCTCGGAGAAAAGGATGCCGCACGTGAGGTTCTTGAGGCCGGATTCCAGCAGTTCCCCGACAGCCAGAGCATTCTCATCTCTCTCATCAACTTCTACATCGAGAACAAGGAAGATCCGAACAAACTCTTCACCCTCATCGATGCGGCTATCCAGAACGAGCCTAACAACGCCTCCCTCTACTACGTGAAGGGCAACATCTACAACGAGCTCGGCGACAAGGTTTCCGCCAAGGAGTCCTACTACAAGTGCGCCGAAATCAACCCGGACTACGAGTATGGCTACATAGGTGCCGGCATCATGTACTACAACGACGCTGTCGCCCTTTCCGAGAAAGCCTCAAACGAGATGGACGACAAGAAGTATGAGGAACTCGTCTCCCAGTTCGAGCAGTGCCTCAAGGATGCCATCGACCCGTTTGAGAAGGCATACGCAATATCAAAGGACGAGAGCATCAAGAACAACGTCGCCCTCTACCTCAAGAACATCTACTACCGTTTCGTCTCCCAGGGGCCTGAATACGAGGCCGCCTACAAGAAGTACGACGAAATCGTAAAGAACAGTCAGCAGTAAAAGCCGCTAAATAAGCGGACTGCTTCATTACACGCAAGCCCCTGAACCTTCCCAACCGCCAAGGTTGCCCCGGTTCAGGGGTTTTCGTCTTTGGTCATTTGAGGCGATTTTGTTTGGTCATTTGAGGTGGTTTCGTTTGGTCATTTGAGGCGTTTTCGTTTGGTCATTTGAGGCGTTTTCGTTTGGTCATTTGAGGCGTTTTCGTTTGGTCATTTGAGGTGGTTTCGTTTGGTCGTTTGAGGCGTATCAGCCCCAAAAGTTGCTTTGGTGAGACGGCGAAGAGTGGTGAAGATGCAAGGCTTGCCGTGCTGTCAAATACCGGAGCAACCTTGAGGTTGTGAGGATTTTGGCAACACGGCGTAACGCAGCAGATTCGCCGCTATTCGCCGTCGAACGCCTTGACGATTTTGGTGACTAAAGGATGCCGCACAATGTCGGCATTGGTGAAGGTGATGCAGGAGATTCCCTTGATTCCCTCCACGAGTTTCATTCCGCGCAGCAGGCCGCTGTCGGACTTGTTCGGCAGGTCGACCTGAGAGGCGTCGCCGGTGACGATGAACTTCGCGTCCCGGCCCATTCTGGTGAGGAACATCTTGAGCTGGCCGAGGTTGGTGTTCTGCGCCTCGTCGAGAATCACGCAGGCGCGGTCGAGGGTGCGTCCGCGCATATAGGCGAGCGGTGCAATCTGAATCGTCCCGTCGGCTATGAATTCCTGAAGCTTCTTCGGCGGAATCATGTCCCCGAGTGCGTCGTAGAGCGGCTGGAGATATGGATCAAGCTTGTCCTTGAGGTCTCCCGGCAGAAATCCGAGCCTTTCCCCGGCCTCCACTGCTGGTCGAGTGAGTATAATCCTTTTGACCTCCCTATTCTTCAGCGCCCTCACGGCCAGCGCGATGGCGACATATGTCTTTCCTGTTCCGGCCGGCCCCACGGCAAAGATGAGGTCGTTCTCGAAATATGCCTTAACCATCTTCTCCTGCGTGGCGTTCCGCGCCTTAATCGGCTTCCCGTCGTTTCCGAACACAATCGGCGCGTCCGAGTGCATCGTGAATTCCTCCGCGGCGTTTTCGCCCTCGAAAAGTTCCTCCACGTCGTAGGTCGAGAGCGTCCGCTTGTGCATCCGCTTCTCAATCAGCCTGCTTATTTTTTCGTTGAACACGATGATGTCGTCCTGTGTCCCGTCTAAAAGCAGCTCATTTCCCCGGGCCACCACCTTCAGCTTCGGGAAATAAGCGCAAAGCGCCTCCAGAAGCCTGTTAGCCGGCCCGTAAATCTCAATAGGGTCAATCGCCTCAAGTGTAATCGTCTTTTTCATATACCGCAAAAATAACGATTTATTTGCAGAAATTCAATCTTTTCCAAGTGGCGAGCATCCTGTCATGGTCGGTGGGGTTGAGCCAGAGGTCGCGGCGGTCGGCGTAATCGGCAACGGGAATGACGGTGTAGCGGGAGTCGAAGCCGCCCGGGCGGGAACACCAGAGCCAGATGAGTCCTGTGGAGATGAGATGGGTGCCGCTGTGGTCGCGGACGAGCGTCAGACGGGCCATCAGTTCCAGCTGCGTGTTGCGGGCGCTCATGTTGGAGAGGGCGTTGCCGAGCGAGTAGAGGACGGGGACTCCGAAAACCGACGCAGTGTCCTGAACCACATGCGGATGCGCCCCGATGATGATGTCAGCTCCGGCTTCGGCGAGAAACCGTGCCGTACTCTCCTGGGAGGCATTGTGCCTCGCCTGATACTCCTCGCCCCAATGTGGGAGGACGATGGTGAAGTCTGAGGCGGCGGCAGAAGCTGCAACCGCATCGCGGAGCCTCTCCGTGTCACCGAGCCAATTTACCGGGGTGCCCCTGATTCCGCTGTTTGTCCCGTAGGTCGCGTTCACGATGCCGAGCCGGATGTTGTTTGCCCGTACGAATAGCGGTGCCGAGAGGGAGTCGCATCCGGTGTGGAAAATGCCGAGGGAGTCGTGGAGGCGGTCGTAGAAACGGAGCGTGCGCTCAAGTCCGGCCGCTCCCTTGTCCGTGATGTGGTTGTTGGCAGTCAGAAACACGTCAATGCCGCAGTCTGCCGCCGTAAGCGCGTAGTCCTCCGGAGCACTGAAGCAGGGGTAGCCGCTGTAGGGTTTGCCGGCGAGGGTGAATTCCATGTTCGCTATGCTGACCGTCGCATCTTCGAGAAGCGGACGGATCAGTCTCAGGCTTTCCCTCCAGCCTCCCTCGGAAATCTGCGCCGAGTGCATCATCATGTCCCCGAGTATGCACACCGTGGCGGTGTCAGGGCAATCGAGCCTCCGGACCGGCGGCGACGGGGCAGGCTCTCGGACTACGTTGCCGACGAACAGCGACAGGTAACTGAACAGTATGAAGGTCAATGTCTTCTGCATCTCATCTTCGCTCATGGCCGGTTCGTTGCGGACATTCTGTCTTTTGAACCATATTTCCCAATTCTGCTCCTCTCAAAACAGCAAAGCCAGACTCAAATACATCTCAAAATGACTGAACAAAATCCTATTACCTGTGGCTCTTCCTTGTGCCCTTTGATGCCCGGACTGCCGCCGAAGCGTCCTCGATGAATTCGATGCTGTCGTTGTTCAGCCTGATGCCCAACCATTTAGTGAACTTCTCCTTCTCCACGGACGTCATTGCCTTATTGGTCTTGGCTACGACAATAATCCTCCTGTCCACATGTAGGCTGTCCGCAGTCACTCCTGCGCCGTCGCCTATGCTCAGCTCCGTAATCTCCGGCCAGGAATTGATGGCCTCGCGCGTAACCTGAGCGTACGGAATCTCGTTCTTTTTGATGAGTTCAATTTCCGCTTCAAGCCTCTTGATTTCATCGTCCCTGCGGTTGATTTCACTATCTGTCCGTGCATATATTCCCTGAATCAGCTCTTTCTCGACCTTGCTCTGCCCGTTCGTGTGCTCGTTGATGACCACCTGCTCCTGCCTGAGACCGGCAGCCTTCGCGAGCTCGTAGAGGTTGTTGCGCTCGACGGCAGAGAGTTCCTCTCCTGTGACAAACAGCTCTACCTTGCCTCCGTCCTCATGGCTTATCTTGTAATCATAGATTATGGAATTGCCGAGCGACTTGTTCTGCTGCACGAAGCCTATAGCCTTGTCCTCGAAGTTGTTGTTCTTGATGAGAACCACTGCCGACCAGATGCTCGGGACGATGAAGATGACCATCACCACCGCGATCAGCCATTTTGTCCGCCTCTCCGTCTTGCTGTCGCTGAACTTCATTACGTTGAAGCCGAGAACCTTGGCCGCGAGGTAGGTGGCGAGGGCGATGAACACGCAGTTGATGAAGAAGAGGTAGAGGGCTCCGAAGAAATAGCCCATGTTGCCGTTTGCGAGCCCATAACCGGCGGTGCACATAGGCGGCATGAGGGCTGTCGCGATGGCCACTCCGGAGAATACGGTGCCCTTCTCCTTGCGGCACTGTTCGAAGATTCCAGCGCTTCCGCCGAACAGGGCTATGAGAACGTCATAAATCGTCGGGTTGGTCCTCGCCAGAAGCTCGGTAGGGTTGCTGAGGTTCAGCGGGGTGATGAGAAAGTAGAGACACGAGGCCACGAGCGCGATTCCCATCATGGTCAGCAGGTTCTTGCCGGAGTCTCTGAACAGCTTTATGTCGTTGATACCCAATGAGAGACCTATCCCGAAGATAGGTCCCATCAGCGGGGATATGAGCATCGCTCCGATAATGACCGGAATCGAGTTGGTGTTGAGTCCTATGGACGCGATGATTATCGAGAACGCGAGAATCCATGCGTTAGGGCCCTTGAAGTAGATGTTCGACCTTATGGACTGCTCGGCCGCGGCCGTGTCCATGTGTCCCGACAGATCCACAATGTCCTTGAAGAAATGTCCAATCTTCCCGAAGAAGTTCATATATCCTTAATGTTTTTCGTTTTACGATGTATATTTTTCTTTTTTTTGAAACACTCTGTTCCAAACAGGCTGCAAATATATGGATTTTTATCCTAAATTTGCAGATTGCTTCGATTGTGTCATTCGGTGATACGCAAAACTGTGCCGAAATGTTATCGAAGCCATGCTGAAAAGTTGATGAATATGAAAAGAACTGCCTTGTTTGCCTTGACTGTCTTTGCTCTCCTTGCCTGCGGCTGTGACTTTTTCCGTGGGCTTGCCGGCAGACCGACAAGTGCGGAGATAAATGAAAAACGTGCCGCCATAGAAGCTGTAAAGGCGGAGGCTGCGGCTCGTGAGCAGGTTCGTCGGGATTCACTGCGCGTCATCGAAAAAGCGGCTGCGGATTCTGTCACAGCCCTGTCGAGACTTGAAGCTTCGGGAGTAAAGCTCATCCCGGTATCGGAAATCGGAACGGTGTATGGCGACATGTGTGCGGGATACAGCATTGTTGTCGGCTCGTTCAAGTCCGTCGCGAATGCGGAGAGAATGGCGGCGAATGTGAGGGACTCCGGATATTCCGCATCTGTGCTGCGTTTCAGCAACGGAATGGCGGCCGTGGCCGTGGAGCCGAGGACAAAGATTGCGGATGCCGTCGCCGCATACGAGAAAGTCAAATCCGAAAAATTCTGCCCGAAAGATGCGTGGATACTCTGCAATAACTGAAAGGCCGGTGCCGGCGGGGTCTTGGAGTTTCCTTCCTAAACCATTGAGACTTGCGGCGGCTGTCATGCTTGTGCTGCTGCTCGGCTCCGTGCAGTCGTTTGCCCAGTACCGGACTGAATCGGGCTCATACGAGGAACTCTACGACAGCGAGACCACGGCCGCGCTGCGCCACCACATCCGCTCGCTCAGTTCCGCAGACACAGAGGGTCGTGCACCTGGTTCCGACGGGGAGAAGGCGGCCGCGGAATATGTGACCAAGGCACTCTCTTCCAAAGGAGTCGAAATCCTTGACCTTTCTGCCGGCAACACTTTCGGGGTCACGACGGAAAGCGGAGACACGCTTACTTCGCGCAACGTGATAGGCTACATTCAGGGCGGCGACCCCAAGCTCCGTGACCATTATATTATAATAGGTGCACGTCTCGACAACCTTGGCTCCGACACCTACACCGTCGACGGCAACACGGTGGAACGTATCTATTACGGGGCGAACGGCAACGCCTCAGGCCTCGCCATGATGCTTGAGCTTGCCGGGATGCTGTCGAATAACGCCTTTTCGCTGAAGCGTTCCGTCATTTTCATCGCCTTCGGGGCATCGACGAAAACATACGCCGGAGCATGGTATTTCCTGAACAGGGCATTCTCCGAGACGGCGAACATCGACGCGATGATAAATCTCGACTGCCTGGGCTGCGGAAACAACGGATTCTATGCCTACACGGCTTCAAACGCGGACATGAACACGCTCCTTCGCAGTCTTGAGGGCGACCTTCTTCCGATAAGGCCGGAAATCACTGCCATAGAAACATATCCTTCGGATCACAGGGCATTCTATGCCAAGGAGATACCGTCCGTGTGCTTCACGACCGGCAAATATCCCGAGCATGGCACGGAACGCGACACGGAGGCCATAATCGACTATCCGTCAATGGAGCGGATACTCGAATATCTCTACGATTTCTCGATGACTATCGCCAACACCGGCATACGTCCGTCTTTCTACGAGAAAGTGACGGCTCCAAAGAGGAACGGTGCGGACTATGACGGTGTGATTCCATACTACGAGTGCGACCGGCGCCCGACTTTCCTCGGCAGCGCGGATCCTCGGCAGTTCCTGTCCAAGTGGGTGTACCAGTACCTGAAATATCCTGCAGCGGCTGTTCGCAACGGCATACAGGGCACTGTGATGGTTGATTTCATCATCGGGAAGGACGGGCAGGTTACGGACGTGAAGGTCTCGCGCTCCGTCAGCGAAGAACTTGACGCGGAGGCAGTAAAGGTCATTTCCGCCTCTCCGAAATGGAAACCGGGGCGTGTGGACGGCAACAAGGTCCGCAGTTCGATGACTCTTCCTGTTGAATTCCGGCTTGAGAAGAGCGGTCGGGGCGGATTTGGAGTGAACAATATAAGGGTGAAGTGACGGCGGTGCATCCACTGCGCTTGCAAAAAAAATACTTCTCTCCCGGTACTTGAGAAACTTGAATTGAATGAATATTAAAAGATAATAAAACATATGGCAGATTACAATTTCAGAGAGATTGAAGCTCGTTGGCAGGCCTACTGGGCTGAAAATCACACGTTCCAGGCTCAGGCGGATCCTACGAAACCGAAATACTATGTCCTTGACATGTTCCCATATCCTTCCGGTGCGGGACTTCATGTCGGACATCCGCTCGGCTACATCGCGAGCGACATTTTCAGCCGTTACAAGCGTCTGCGCGGATTCAATGTCCTTCACCCTATGGGCTACGACGCGTTCGGCCTGCCTGCAGAGCAGTATGCCATCCAGACCGGGAAGCACCCGGAGGAGACGACGGAAAAGAACATTGCGCGTTATCGCGAGCAGCTCGACCGCATTGGCTTCTCCTACGACTGGTCCCGCGAAATCCGCACCTGTGATCCTGAATATTACAAATGGACGCAGTGGGCATTTCTCAAGATGTTCGGCAGCTGGTATGACAACGACCTTCAGAAGGCTCGTCCGATAGAGGAGCTTGAAGCCGCCTTTGCTGCCGGGGGGAGTGAAGGCGTCAACGCAGCATGCTCCGAGCATGAACCTTTCACGGCGGAGCAGTGGAATGCATTCGACGAAAGGCAGAAGTCTGCGGTTCTGATGAATTACCGCATTGCCTATCAGGGAGAGACGTCAGTGAACTGGTGCCCGAAGCTCGGGACTGTCCTCGCCAACGACGAGGTCAAGGAGGGATACTCCGTACGTGGAGGACATCCTGTGGAGCAGAAGAAGATGACTCAGTGGCAGCTCAGGGTTTCGGCGTATGCGGGGAGGCTTCTTGACGACCTTGAGACCCTCGACTGGACTGACTCTCTGAAAGATATGCAGCGCAACTGGATTGGCAGGAGCCAGGGATGCGAGATGGTATTCAAGACTTATAACGGCGACAATGAATACGACGTGACGATTTTCACTACCCGTGCGGACACGGTCTTCGGCGTCACTTTCCTCGTGCTCGCTCCGGAGAGCGACTGGGTGGAGAAACTCACCGCAGCAGACAGAAAGGCCGAGGTTGAGGCATATCTCGCGCAGGCCCGCAAGAAGACGGAGCGCGAGCGCATTTCTCAGACCAAAACGGTCGCGGGAGTGTTCTCGGGCTCATACGCGGTGAATCCGCTCACGGGAGAGAAGGTGCCTGTGTGGATTTCAGAATATGTGCTCGCGGGCTATGGCACGGGTGCGATTATGGCAGTCCCTGCTCATGACAGCCGCGACTACGCTTTTGCAAAGGCATTCAACCTTCCGATAATCCCGCTCATCGAGGGCTGCGACGTCAGCGAGAGCAGCTTCGACGCCAAGGAGGGAATCATGTGCAACTCCGGTTTCCTCAACGGCAAGACGGTAAAGGAAGCCATACCGGCCGCGATTGACTATGTGGAGAGCCATGGACTAGGCCACAGGAAGATAAACTACCGTCTGCGCGACGCCATTTTCTCGCGCCAGCGCTATTGGGGCGAGCCTTTCCCGATTTGCTACAAGGACGGCATCGCGACCCCGCTCCCGGAAGACAGGCTTCCGCTCCGCCTTCCGGAGATTGACAAGTACCTTCCGACCGAGACGGGAGAGCCGCCGCTTGCTCGTGCAAAGGACTGGAACTATGAGGGCAACCCTCTCGAAACCAGCACGATGCCGGGATTCGCGGGCAGCAGCGCCTACTATCTGCGCTATATGGATCCGCACAACCCCAATGCGCTCGTAAGCCGCGAGGCTGACGAATACTGGCGCAATGTCGACCTCTACATCGGTGGAACGGAACACGCCACCGGTCACCTGATTTATTCGCGTTTCTGGAACAAGTTCCTTTACGACCTCGGCTATGTCTGCGAGAAGGAACCGTTCCGCAAGCTCATCAACCAGGGAATGATTCAGGGTCGCTCGAACTTCGTCTACAGAATCATCGGCACGAATACGTTCGTATCTTACGGACTGAAAGACAAATACGAGACTACGGAAATCCACGTTGACGTAAACATCGTGAACAACGACCGTCTCGACACCGAGGCGTTCAGACGCTGGATGCCGGACTTCGCGAACGCCGAGTTCATCCTCGAAAACGGTGAATACATCTGCGGATGGGCCATCGAGAAGATGAGCAAGTCAATGTTCAACGTCGTCAACCCGGACACAGTCTGCGACACCTACGGAGCCGACACACTGCGTCTCTACGAGATGTTCCTCGGCCCGCTGGAGCAGAGCAAGCCGTGGGACACCAAGGGAATAGACGGCGTCCACCGCTTCCTCAGGAAGGTATGGAGACTTTTCTACGACCGTGACGGACTTGTTCTCACTGATGAAAAGGCCACACCGGCGGAACTCAAGACCCTCCACAAGCTCATAGGCAAGGTCACTTCCGACATTGAGACATTCTCCTATAACACCGCAATCTCGGCATTCATGATTGCAGTCAACGAACTCACCGAACTCGGCTGCAGCAAGCGTGAGGTACTTGAGCCGCTCGTGATTCTCCTCAGCCCGTTCGCTCCTCACATCGCGGAGGAACTCTGGAGGGCATCCGGGCACATCGACACCATCACCTGGGCTCCGTGGCCAAAGTATGACGAGTCGCTCACTCTCGAGAGCAACTGCACATACGCCATCTCATTCAACGGAAAGACCCGCTTCACGCTTGACCTCCCTAAGGCCATGCCTAAGGAGGAGGTTGAGGCGACTGTCCGTGCAAATGAGCTGACAGCGAAATATGTCGGAGCCGGCAGCATTCTCAAGATGATTGTTGTCCCCGGCAAGATTGTCAACGTTGTGGTAAGGTAAACATTCCGTCCAGATGGAAAGGAAAAAGGTTCTGAACGTCCTCTGGGACTATCTCGTGCTGAGTTTCGGCACGCTCATCTACTGCATGGCATGGACTTCCGTACTGTTGCCTAACCACATCGCGAGCGGCGGGCTGACCGGTGCCTGTGCGATTCTTCAGTACGCCACGGGACTCCCGATGTCATATTCGTTCTTTGTCATAAACACAGTTCTCATCATCATAGGGACCATCATCATCGGCAAGGGGTTCGGGTTCAGGACGATATATGCATATCTCCTCTCGTCCCTCTTCCTCTACATCCTTCCGAACTTCGACCCGTGGCTGACCGTTGTCCTTGACGAAAAGATGTTCGCTGCACTTCTGGGAGGATTCATCGAGGCGTTCGGCATCAGCTTCGTCCTCAATAAGGGCGGCAGCACGGGAGGAACCGACATAATAGCGGTGTGCATCAACAAGTTCTGGCCTGTTTCACTCGGAAAGGTCTACCTCTGTGCCGACCTGCTCATCATCTTCACTGTGGTGTTCCTTCCTGATATGGGCATTACGGATGTGCTCTACGGCTATCTCGCGATGATCGCCTTCTCCTTTGGCGTCGACTATTTCACCCTCGGTCCGAAATCCACGGTGCAGGTGCTCATATTCTCGAAAAAGTATAAGGAAATAGCCGACAGGCTGATAGCGATGGACAGGGGAGTGACAGCGCTCAATTCTGTGGGCTGGTATTCCGGCGAGGAAAGCAAGGTTCTCATGGTGATTGTCCGCAAGAGCAATTATCAGTCAGTCGTGAATCTTGTCAAGGAATTGGATGACAGAGCCTTCGTGTCGGTGTCGAACGCGGCGAGCGTATTCGGTGAGGGATTCGAGGAAATCAAGTCCGGCGTGTCGAAAAAGAAGAAAGTTCCTGTGGCGCCGGATAAGCCGGATGTCATTGACAGTGAGACGGAACCCGATGGTGAAAAGAAAATAATTTCCGGAGAATCAAAGTCAATACTTCGTTAAAAATTAACAATATTTTAGTTTAATATTTAATATTCAATAC
>ERZ808246.1926-NODE-1926-length-13813-cov-2.546736_pt1 | contig 13813 bp, 21 predicted proteins | sample MGYA00521083_ERZ808246 | MGnify/ENA primary metagenome ERZ808246 (study PRJEB31516, sample SAMN03275577) | gut metagenome | biome: mammalia-associated habitat; material: feces | host: Papio cynocephalus | place: Kenya | collected 2012-07-07 ...
ACCAAAAAGTGCCGCAATGTGCGGGAAAACAAGTTCTTCAGGCACATTGAGTTCAGCTTTTCCCAGCTTAACCAACTTTAACTTGACAAAAACAAAGGCTGATAGTACAATTTTATTGTATAAAATGCCGACAAAACAGCTGATTTTCAGCTTCAAAAAAGGAGTTTTTGTCTATGAGTAATCTTTTCACCGCAATCAAAGGTAAGTTTTTGCCTCTCATTCTCGCCGTCATGATGACGCTCGGCGTCTATTCCCCGGCAAAAATTGAAATTTCGAGTGCCCCCGAAAAGGGCGAAAACACCGTTCGCGTTGTCTCCTTCAACCTGAGATGCAACGACGATATTTACGGCTTTGTTGAAAACCGCGGAAAATTTGTTTCCGCCGCGTTCAAAAGCTATGAACCGGACTCCTTCGGCGTTCAGGAAGCAACGGTAAAATGGCTTTCGATTCTTGACACTGCCCTCGGCGAAAAATATGACAGAGTAGGCCTCGGCCGCGACAACTCAAAGAAAACCGAATACAGCGCAGTTTACTACCGCAAGGACAAGTTTGACCTCCTCGATTCCGGAACGATTTGGCTTTCGGAGACGCCCGAGAAGTTTGCGTCAAAGTCCTTCCTTGCTTCAATGCCGAGAATCTGCACCTGGGCAACGCTCAAAAACAAAGAGACCGGCGCGGTCTATACCCACGTCAATACTCACCTTGATTTTCTGCTTGAATACACACGCTCAAAGCAGGCCGATGTTCTGCTTTCAAAAATCGAAGAGCTCAAAGAGCGCGGACCCCTCGTCTGCACAGGTGACTTCAACGCAGACGAAAAGGCAGAGACCTACCAAAAAATGACCGCTTCGCTCAACGATAGCCGCCTGATCGCGAAGGAAACCGAAAGCGGAAAAACCTACCACAACTACGGCCGCGGCGACGCGCTCCATTCCTCGGCGATCGACTTCATTTTTGTTTCGGACGGAATTGAAGTTGAAAGATATAAAATAATCAAAGATACGGTTGATAACATGTATCTTTCGGATCACTACGGACTTATGGCAGATATCTGCTTCTGATAAGGAGGAAACCACATGAGACAGTATATTTCTTTAAATCAAGGCTGGACGTTTGAAAAAAAGGGTGAAAAAACCACCGTCAACGTTCCGCATACCTGGAACGCACTCGACGGTCAGGGAGCCGAGCTGACCTATTACCGCGGAAAGTGCGTCTATACTAAAATCGTTGAACGCCAAAAGGGCATAACCTACCTTGAGTTCAAGGGCGTCAACGCAGCCTGCACGGTTTATATCAACGGAAAAAAGGTCGGCTCTCACCTCGGCGGCTATTCAGCCTTCAGGTTCGACGTGACAGATTTTCTCACCTCGCCGAAGAACTTCCTTTCCGTTGAGGTTGACAACTCCCCCCTTCGCGCCGTGTATCCCGAAACGGCCGACTTCACCTTCTACGGCGGAATCTACCGCGATGTAAACCTCATCTGCGAGGTTGAAAAGCAGCATTTTTCGCTTGACGACTGCGGAAGCTGCGGCGTTTATATTACGCCGAAAATGAACGGCGATGTCTTTGTCAAGGCCCTCATCACAGGCTATGAAACCGGCGTCAGAGTTCTCTATGAGGTATTCGACCGCGACGGAAAGCTCGTTGCAAAGGCCGGCAACAGAGCAAGGCTCCACGTTGCCGAACCGCACCTTTGGAACGGCCTTGAAGACCCGTATCTTTATACGCTGCGCGCTTCGCTCTATATGGAATCAAAGCTGGTTGACCGCGTTGAAAGCCGCTTCGGCTTCAGAGAAATACGCTTTGACGCAAACGAAGGCTGTTTCCTCAACGGAAGGCACATCAAGCTCAAGGGCGTTTCGCGCCACCAGGACAGAGAAGGGCTCGGCAACGCGCTGACGATTGAAGAGCACCGCGAGGATCTTGAGCTTATCCGTGAGGTCGGCGCAAACTCAATTCGCCTTGCGCACTATCAGCAGGCTGAGGAATTCTATTCGCTGTGCGATGAGATGGGCTTCCTCGTTTGGGCTGAGGTTCCCGTAATCTCCCGCTTTTCAAAGAAAAAGCAGGAGAACGCCCTCTCTCAGCTTGAAGAACTGATTAAGCAAAATATGAATCACCCCTCGATTTTCTGCTGGGGTATCGAAAACGAAATTACGATTCAGGGCGCGTCTCCGTCGCTCGTCTCTTCGCTTGAAGAGCTCAACGACCTCGCTCATGCACTGGATATCTCCCGTCCCACGACCTGCGCACAGCTTACAATGTGCCCGGTTGAAAGCGAGCTGAACAACATCACGGACATAATGGGCTACAATCATTACTACGGCTGGTACATGAAGACCTGCGACGGAATTGACGAATGGCTCAAAAAATTCAGAGCGGCTCAGCCGAAGGTGCCTTTGTCAATTTCCGAATACGGCGCGGAGGCCGTCCTCGGCTATTACAGCGACAACCCGGTTCAGGGAGACTACAGCGAAGGCTATCAGTCGCGCTTCCATGAGCATTACATCAAAACGATCAACAGCCACGACTGGCTTTGGGGCTCATACGTCTGGAATATGTTCGACTTCGGCTCTTCAATGAGGAACGAGGGCGGAGTTCGCGGAAGGAACAACAAGGGTCTTGTTTCCTTTGACAGAAAGACGAAGAAAGACGCTTTCTATATGTATAAAGCCTTCTGGTCAGACGAAAAGTTTGTCCATATCGAAGGCGGCCGCTATGAATGCCGCAAAATCGGCAAACGCACCTTCAGGGTCATTTCAAACTGCGGCGAAGTAACGCTCAAATGCGGCAGATTCAAAAAGACGCTTCGAGGCGAACACGTTTTCACCTTTGAGGATGTACCCATCAAGGAAGGCAGCAACAAAGTCACCGTCACCGCAGACGGACTTGAAGAAACAATTGTTTTCAAGGGAGTTGAAGAGTATCCGAGAGAGTATTCGCTCCCGGACGGCGCTTCAACAATGGTTCGCAACTGGTTCATTCCGAAGAGCGAGGACATCAACCCCGATTACCTGAGCACCGAGGACACCATCGGAGAAATTCTCAAAAACGAGGAGATCAAGGGCATGGTCAGCGGCGTTGCAGGAATGCTCGTTTCAAGCCCGCTCATCAAGCTCGTCGGCCCGATAAAGCTCAAGACATTGCTCGGCCTTAAATTCGTCCACATCAGCGACGACATGAAGGAGCTTGCAGAACAGTATCTTCAGACAATCAAAAAATAAGGAGGAAAAGCAATGGAAAAGCCAAGACAGCTTCGCCCGTTTTCGGCCCGTGACAAATGGGGCTATGCCTTCGGCGACCTTGGCTGCGGCCTTTCGTTCTCGCTTGTTTCAACCTATATGTTGCTGTTTTATACGCAGTACATCGGCCTTGAAACGAAGGATTGGGAATGGATCATCGTTGTTTCAAAGGCTTGGGATGCCGTAAACGACATTCTCATCGGCAACATGGTTGACCGCAGAAGAATCAGCAAAAAGAGCAAGTTTACACCGTGGATAATTATGGGTGCCATTGGTCTTGTTTTTCTCACCGTTATGATTTTCTTTGCGCCGGCGCAATCGTTTTCATATAACGGCAAAGTCATCTGGTGCCTCGCTTCGTATTGCCTGTGGTCGGTTGCCTACACAATGGTAAACGTGCCCTACGGCTCACTCCATTCGATCATTACGGACGATTCAAAACAAAGGACGACCCTTTCAACCTTCCGCAGCATCGGCGCAGGAATTGCAATGGTTTTCGTTATGATGCTGCCCAGTATTGTTTATAAAAAGGCCGAGGACGGCTCAAATATCATCATCGGAGACAAAATTTTCATCGTTTCGATCGTCTTTTCAATCGGCTCGCTGATTTTCCTCTTCCTTATGACGAGGATGATTACCGAGCGCGTACCCTACGGAGAAGTTCCCGAAAACATCAACTACATGACGGCACTCAAGAGCTTCTTCTCGAACCGTCCGATGGTCGGCGCAACACTTGCAACCGTCGCTTCCGTAATTTTCTATAACTCCGCAATGTCGATGAACAACCTCGTCTTTCAGTTCTATTTCAACGACGCAAAAAAGACGACCGTTGCAACGATTGCTTCATATGTTCCCCTGCTTTTATTCATGCCGTTTGCAAACAAGCTCACCGCAAAATTCGGCAAAAAGAACCTTGTTTCTCTTTTCGGCGTGTTCAGTGCCGTTGCCGCCGTAATCATGCTTCTGCTCCCGATCGGAAGGGACAAAGCCGGCATGATCATGTACACCGTCGGTCTGATGTTCGTCAACATCGGCAACTGCATCTTCCAGATCATTGTCTGGGCAATTATTGTTGACTGCATTGAACTGAACCTGAGGAAAAAGCACCTTCATGAGGAAGGCTCGCTTTACGCGATTTACTCCTTCTTCAGAAAGTTCGCTCAGGGCGTCGGTTCTGCCCTTGTTGCGCGTTCGCTTTCAATGATAGGCTTTGTTGAAGGCAAAAACGCCGTTCAGCCGGAAAGCTTCTGCACCGGAATATTGAAGCTTTATATCGGCTTTATGCTCATCGGAACGGTCATAATGGCCCTTTGCATGAAGTTTGTTTACAGCATAGACAAAGAAAAAGAGCTTGAGCTCGGCAAGCCTGAAGCCGCGGCAATAGCCGATTGATTTCAGAATTAAAAAGCGGGAGCAGACCTTGTCCGTTCCCGCTTTTTGTTGCTTCACGAAAAAACAGCCGTAAAACATGGCTGAGAGCATTTTCTCAAGCATGGTTTACAGCTGTTTCAGGCTTTGAAAATCAATTATTCGGCAGAACCGTAGTGGTTCTCTTCGCCGGCATTGATAAGACCCTTGAGGAAGCCCATGATGGTGTTGAGAATCTCAAGAATAAAGTCCAAATCAAGTTTCTTCAGAAGTTCCTGCATAAATATCTTCTCCTTTTCGTTACTTCGCCATCTATGATAGCAGGAATTTTCTGTGAATTTGTTAACCAATTCAAAACAAATAATAAAGAGTTGTAAATTTTGCGTCATATAAGTCAAAAATGCGTCATTTTTCATTCTTCTGCGCAAAAAGCAAGACAAAAAACGGGTAGATTTTGCTTTTAGGCTTGACAAGACAGGAAAAATAGTGTATCATATCACAGTCGCTTGAGGGCGGCGGAATATGAGGGCATAGCTCAGTTGGTTAGAGTACTTGCTTGACATCGGCGGAGCTTGTTTTTTCCTCTGTTTTTGAGGTTGTGAAATGCTTCAAAATCCTTTATTTACAAGGGTTTTGAGGCTTTGTCTCTTTGGACTACTTGCCAAAATACTAAAAATTTACCAAGCAAGGAGTCTAAAAAATGGCAAAATTATCAATGAAAAAGTATCAAGAAAGCAAAACAATCCCAGAACTTTTCGAAGGTTTCATTAGAGAAAGAGAAGCTATTGGTGTAAGCCCAAACACAATTAAATCACACAGAGCTAAATTCAAAACCGTTTGTTGTTTTTATGACTTAAATATTCTTGCAGAAAAAATCAAGCAAGAAGATATCACTAATTTGATTCTCAACCTCAAAGCCGGAACAAGACTAGACGGAAAAGTTGTCGTGAACAAAGATGTTACTATATCTTCCTATTTAGCCACTGTAAGAGCTTTCTTTAGATGGTGCGGAGAAAATGGCTATTGTTATATAAAAGTGCCGCCATACAAATTTGAGACAGAACCCAAAGATGTTTACACAAATGAAGAGATAAAGAAGCTGATAAAGAAACCTAACATGAAAAAATGTAGTTTTTGTGAGTACCGCAATTGGGTTATTGTTTGCCTTCTATGTAATTGCGGTTGCAGAGCAGCAACGCTCAGAAACATTCAAATTAGAGACTTGGATTTTGATTCTGAAATGATTCTCTTTAGACATATGAAGGCCAAAAACACTCAATATGTGCCGATGGGGCGAGAAATGAAAAGAATTTTGGTTGAATATCTCAGAATAAGAAAAGGCAAACCCGAAGAATATTTGTTTCCAAATCAAAATAATTCTCAATTGACGGAAAACGCATTGCGTCTTGCCATTGAAGATTATAACCATAGCAGAGGTGTTGCTAAAACCTCAATTCACCTTTTCAGACATTATTACGCCAAAAGCTACATACAAAACGGCGGTGATTGTTTTAGGCTTCAAAAGATATTGGGGCATAAAAGAATTGAAATGACTTTACATTATGTAAATCTTTATGCAACGGACACTAAAAAAGGTTTTGATGATTATTCGCCTTTATCGGTATTGAGCGCGCAAGATAAGAGAATTAAAATGAGATAAGAATAAGGGGGCTACTTTTGCGGTAGTCCCCTTTTACTTATGCCATTATATGTGCAACTCTCAGAACCGATTCATATTCTCTAACATATCTGGAAACGGTATCCGGTGAACGGCGCATTCTCTTAGCAACGGATTTAAAAGTGCCGAACTGCTGATACAATTCCCACATACGCTTCTTTTCACGCTCGGTTACTCTTGTACCTTTAGCCGCCATCACTTCTTAACATGAAGGTATTTATCGGGTTCATCTATACCTTTTTTGAAAGCTGCTTTAATTCTGTCAACAGGTTTAACCGGTTCGCCGCCATGACTTTTGATGATATCATTTTCTTTTTCAATGTTGATAAAGAAATTTTTGGGTACTGTAATTTCACTGGTTTCCAAATCGAGTGTGATTTTCATTTGTTTCTACCTCTTTCATTTTTATATTTTTGCCTTTTGGCTTGCATAGTATATCATAGTTGAATTGTCGAAATTTGTTAATATTTGTCGAAATCAGAAATAAATTATCGGTTTTCTTTAGAAAACTATCCAAAACTGTATAAACTTAATCCAAAGCTGCATAAAACTATGTGAATTTGAATGAAATCGCTTGAATCTGCATAAAATCAATGTAAACTTATTGAATTTTGTATAAAACAAAAAAATCAGCAAAATAATCTAAAATTTTTGGGCAAAAGTTTTCAATGAAGCTATAAGAATTTTCATATATGTATGAGGCAATAGCCTTTATATTTTTCTCACTTTTTCCTTTCAATGATATGGGCAGAGGTTCTAACCCTCTGCTTATATTTTTTGAAGAAAAGTAAGGACACAAAAGGAAAATCTATTAAGAATAAAATTTATATATACAAGGAGCTAAAAAATGCAGAATAGAAAAACAGAAATTTTGAAAGTCAGATTAACACCGGAAGAGAAACAGAAATTCAGAGATTATGCAGAAAAGTATGACATGACTTTATCAGAAGTAATCAGACATTTTTGTAATGAAATTTTTTGCGGCAGATAGGGAGGAAAACAATAATGGCTACTTTTAAAGTATTCAAATTACAAGTTGCAAGGGAATTGACAAAATAGGGTTTTCAAATTTTAGAAGTTAAACCAAACAGAGATAAGCCTTGGCTTAACGTATATGGTTTTGAGAATACAAGTCAACTCAGAGAAGCAGTAAGAATAATTACTCAAAATTAAGACTTTTCGACAAAGGTTGTCCTTACATATATATATTATTACTGTTGGGACAACCTTTGTCGAAAACTAATTAAAACTAAATCGGAGGTTATTTTAATGAAACAATTAGAAGTTCGCTTTTATGAAAGAGCGGAATTAGCAGAGATTTTGTAGATTGATGTGAAAAACAACCAGTTTGCAAGACAAGTAAAAAACAAGTTGATGAATTGGGGTTATTCTTTTGAGTATTCACGAAAAGGCGTAAATATAATAAGGCAACCACAAACTGCGCAAGAAAAGTTAGCAGAAATAATGATTAGAAAATATGATTTAGATATCCAAATAGATACAACTGCTTTTGCTTGCTTTTTGACAGCCTTTTTTGAAGTAGACGGCTTTAATGCTATGCCTTGGGCTGAAAGAGAGAAGATGCTAAAAGAAATATATGACGTTTCTGTGGACGAGCGCACTTTAAGAAATTGGTGCAGTAAATTAATTAAAACAAATACCATATATAAAGATAACAAAGAGAAAACATATTGGTGTACTACAGTTTTTGATGGTGTCAAAAAAAGAGAATTAGTAAATGAAGAGGAAATGGAAGAATTAAAACAATATTGGGAATATCGGCACAAGTTTTTAGATAACTATATATCTTCTGCTATAGCTTCCGGCAGAAAAGATTATAAAGCAATTAATGCGGAAGCATGGAAAGAAGCTAATAAAGCGTTATGGAGGGAATTTGGTTGTTGCTATTATTCTTGTAAAACGTTGTTGCTATCGGCTTTTGATGACATATCAAATTTGGAAGAAATCTATGATTTGATTAAAGAGATTATTTATGATGATGAATACACAAAGGTTGAAATAACAATTAAAAAAGAAAAAGTTTAGGACAACTTAGGATAATCAATATAAAGTAATTTTCATAATACTATGAAAGGATGGAGGATATTATAATGAAACATTTAAATTCTAATCAATTAGGAAATTTAGGGGAAACCCTTTTTGAAAAGTATTACAGAAGCAAAGAAGGCTATATAGTTGAAAACACAACAGCCAATCCGGAGTATTTTTCAAAAGATATCGACTTTTTTGTAACTGATGCTTCTGGAAACAGAAGAAGCTTTGAAGTAAAGTATGATTCAAGAGTTGCCGACACCGGAAACTTATTTTTGGAAACCTGGAACATACATTCAAGCCATGCTTAGTATCGTGGCTGGTGGCTGTTTTGCGAAGCCGATTATTTATTTTACGGCGATGCGCAAAACACAAAGTTTTATGTTTTTAATGTAAAAGAGCTTCGAGAGAAACTCAAAACCATGGAACCTAGAACTACTTATTGTCGTGACTACTGCGGCTAGCCGGAATCAGAAGGTTAGTTAGTAAAATTAAGCGACATTAAAGATATAATAATTACAACTATTAATGTGGGAGGCTTTATAAATGAAAATAATAGATAAGGATTTTGACAGAAAGCTAACAGAAGCTGAAAAAACCGATTTGTTAATCGGTTGGATTGAATGTGATGAAACCGGAAGAGATTTAGGAGATTTCCGGGAAGAGTTCGCCAAAAGGAATAATATAAATATAGTAGAGAAAGTTATTGAAGTATAAGGGGGAGCGCATTTGCTGCTCCCTTTATCTATTCTCTTTTGGATAAAGCAAAATATTGAGAAAAGGAGATTTTTAAAATGGCATTAACAAATAAAGAAAAAGCTTTTTGTGAAGAATATGTGCGCAATGGCGGCAACGCCTCCAGAGCCTATTTTTATGCTTATGATACCTCTTCAATCGAGAACGCAAGAAAAGCATATTGCAAAGTATTCAGAAAACCGGAAGTAAAAGAATATATAGCGGCTCTATAGAAAGAAGCATTTGCGGCGGCTTGTATCAACGCAGAAAAGGTAGCATTAAAATTATCCGAAATAGCTTTTTCGGATAAAGAAGATGAGGTATATGGCACAACCGCAAAACTTAAAGCGTTGGATTTGCTACAGAAGCAGTTGGGGCTACAGCACCAAAAGATAGAAGCAGATATTACAAACGATATCAATATAACGATAGAGGAATAAGCCAATGCCGCAAATTAATTTAAACCTTGCTAAAAAACTTTTCGTGCCAAAATTTTATCCTTTGCTTCTGGACTATTCGCATAGGTTTGAAGTATATATGGGTTCAGCCGGAAGTGCAAAAAGCTACTTTATTACATAGAAACTTATAATCAGAGCTTGCAGAGAAAAAATAAAAATTCTTGTTTGCCGCCGCACCGCCACAACAATCAGAAACACTTGTTTCAGTTTGTTTAAAGATATATTGGCAAAGTGGAAGCTGACACAGTTTGTAAAAATTCGAGAATCAGACTTTAATATTAGGTTTCCTAATGGAAGTGAAATAATCTTTTTAGGCTTAGACGAAGAAACCAAACTTTTAAGCTTAAATAACATTGGTACTATCTTTATAGAAGAAGTTTTTGAAGTGCCGAAAAGCATAGTTGAACAGCTCAATTTAAGATTGAGGGGCGCAACCGCCAATAAGCAAATAATAATGGCTTTTAACCCTATTTCAAAAAATCATTGGCTATATAACTTTTGCGAAGAAGAGCCGCCCAACAGCTTTATATATACCAAAAGCACATATAAGGATAACCCTTTTTTAGATAAAGAAAACTATCAAGCTTTAGAAGAAATGGCAATCAGAAACCCGGCAAAATACAGAATATATGGTTTGGGCAAATGGGGCGTTGACACCGAAGGCTTGGTAATTACCAACTGGCGCAAAGAAGAATTTGATGTAATGGCTTTAGCCGCTCTTGGCTATTAGCACCGTGCAGGCGTGGACTTAGGTTGGGTGGACAAGAGCGCAGTCATAGATACGCTATACGATGAAAAGAATAAAACCATTTATGTGTTTAACGAGTTTTATAAAAGCGGTTGTCAACTCTCTGAATTGTCAACCGCTATTAAAGATATGAACTTAAAGAAAACCAAGATATATGTAGATGCCGCTGAACCCAGAAGCATTTAGTATTTCCGCAAAGAAGGCATAAACGCAGAAGCTTGTTCAAAAGGTAAAGACAGTGTGAAAGCCGGGTTGATGTTTCTTCAAGATAATCTGATTATCGTTCACCCTAAATGTAAGAACTTTATAACGGAACTTGAAAATTTCAGTTATAAAAAGAGTAAGTTAACCGGAGAATACACAGATGAAACAACGCACGAATGGAGTCACGCAATAGATGCTTGCCGCTATGCCTATTCGGATATCTACACTAATAAAAAACTTAAATTACTTGATAAATCTGCTTTTGGATTATAAATAAGGAGGAATACAATGTTTTATATCAATAAGAACACGACACTAAATGATACTTTGCTTCAAAAAATGATAAATAGATTTAATACGTCTGTTTAGCCAAAATTGCAAAAGTATAAAAACTATTATGATGGATTGCAAAATATTATCCATAAGGAATATAAAGATAAAAGTAAGCCTTGCAATAAAACAGTAATTAATTATTGTAAGAATATAGCTGATTCATATTGCGGCTATTTGGCAACACCGGGATATATATCATATACCAGCGATAATAATATTGATGATGTTATGAACATTCTCAGATATAACGATTATCAATCAGAAGATGCGGATTTTTTGCTCAATGCGGTTGTATACGGAACAGCCGCAGAGCTTATGTATATTGACAGTTAGGGAAAAACAAGATTCAGATTGATTAACCCTTTACAGTGCTTCGGCGTATATGATGACAGCTTGGAAAATGATTTGCTTTATTTTGTGAGAATGTATAAGGCTGATGATTGGAACGAATCTGATTTATATTATGTTGATGTATACAGTGATTTTAATGTTAAGCATTATACCATGAGCGGTAATAACGGTTATTTAACCTTTATTAATGAAGAACCGCATTACTTTTCACAATGCCCTGCAAATATCTTTAACCTACCGGACGAAAAATCTATCTTTGATTGTATTATCGGCTTGCAGGACAGCGCAAATGAATTGTTATCAAGTGAAGTAGATGATTATTCCGCTTTTTGTGATGCCTATTTGGCTATTGTCGGCGCAGATGCAGATTCCGATGATATACAAATGATGAAAGAAAATCGCGTGTTGATTTTGCCGGAAAATGCAAATGTGAGTTGGCTCACTAAAAATGCTAATGATGCGCAAGTTGAAAATATACTAAAGCGCATACACGACAGCATATACAGAATTGCGCAATGCCCGGATTTTAGCAGTGAAAGTTTTATAGGCGGTGTTTCTTCCGGAATTGCTATCAGATACAGATTAACCGGTATGGAAACCAGAGCCGCTAAGATTGCCGCAGAAATGAAAAAAGCCTTATAGCGCAGAGTTGAAATTATTTGCGGAATCGCTTCATTAAAGCTTGGCGAAGAAGTGTTCAGAGATATCAATATTGATTTCAAGCGCAACATACCTGAAGATTTAACCACTACTATTAATTTGATAAACACTTTAAAAGGTAGTGTATCGGATAAAACTTTACTTTCACAACTTCCTTTTATCAGTGATGTTAATGCGGAGATTGAAGCAGTGGAAGCGCAAAAACAAAAGAATATGGAAATGTATTCTTTTACTTCTGGTGATGAAAGCAATGAAGATTGATAAATATTGGGCAGAGCGCAACGCAAAAGCGCAGAGTAAACTAACAACCAAAAGCATAAAAGAAACCCAAAAGCAGATGGTTAAATATTATGACAGTGCAATGAAAAAAGTTATTTTGTAGTTTGAAAAGACGTATGACAAGCTGGTTGCCAATTGTAAAAACGGCAACCAGCCCACACCGGCAGATTTATATAAGCTTGATAAATATTGGCAAATGCAAGGGCAATTAAGAAATGAACTTCAAAAACTCGGAGATAAGCAAGCTGAGTTATTAAGTGAAATGTTTATGAAACAATTCAAAGACATCTACAGAATAGCGGCTCTTAAAGATACCGGTAACTTTAGTGATGTTGATAAATCCGTGGCTAAACAGCTTATAAAATCTGTTTGGTGTGCTGATGGTAAAACATGGAGTGACAGAGTTTGGCACAATACAGATTTATTGAGAGAAACATTAAACAACCATTTGACAGATTGCCTTTTGGCAGGCAAAACAACCGGAGAATTGAAACACATTTTACAAGATGATTTTGGGGTAAGCTATAACAGAGCTGATACAATTGTGAGAACTGAAATGGCGCATATTCAAACGGAAGCCGCAAAAGAAAGATATAAAGATTATGGAATAGAAGAAGTTGAAATACTTGCAGATGAAGATGAGCGCAGATGTGATGTTTGCGGAAAACTTCATAAAAAGAGATATAAAATCAATGAAAAGCTGCCTATTCCCGCACACCCCAGATGCAGATGTTGCATTATTCCGGTAGTTGATAGCCACAAAGAAAAGTTGACTTTACCTAATAGTAATGGTAAAATTTATAAAAAGCCTAAGCCCAAATCAATGTTGCGCATTAATCTATAGTTGTTTGCGAAAAAATCAACAGACTTTAAAACGGTAAGACTTTCAAAGAAAGAATACGCTCATGTTATGAGTGAAATAGCAACTTGGATAACTAAGGAATAGCTGAGTAAAAATGTATTTAAAAAGTGCATTGGAGATTATATATACACTATTGAAAACAACGGATTTGGGTATTTCAGAATAATTGGCAGGAGGAAAATAAAATGAATTTGTCTGAATATATTAACAATGAAGTTCAGCGTAATGAATTGAGTAAAAAAATCGTATCAGAACTAATGAAGATATCAGAAGATAAAGAGTTTATCGCCGGAGTATTGCTTGATGTAGAAAATGATGAGAATAAAATTTCTCTTCTTGAATACATTGAAAAGGGTGAAGATGTCAGTTTTGAACAAATAATACTAAATGCTTTATGGCTTGGCCAACAGAGAGAAAATGCTCAAAATTAAGACTTTTTCCTCAAAGGTTTTCCAAACAGTAATAATATATATATGTACGGAAAACCTTTGAGGAAAACTATTTAAAAATCTTTGGGCAAAAGAGTTTAAAAGAAAAGTCTCAACTTTCATTACTTAGTGAAAGCGGAGACTTTTTTATTATGCCTTTTGGTAGGGGTTAGGCATTAAATAAACAACTAAATAAAATATAAAAGGGTTAGCCGGAAGGCTAAAACTTAGGAGGTAAATTATGGAAGAAAATACTATTGTCACTAGTGAAGAAAGTACAGAAGAGGAAGTTAAAACTTATACGCAAGAAGAAGTTTTAAAGCTTCTTCAAAGCGAGACAGATAAGAGAGTTTCATAGGCATTAAAAACCCAACAGAAAAAATATGAAAAACAGTTGAGTTTATCAAAACTTGAC
>ERZ808246.1927-NODE-1927-length-13812-cov-3.141164_pt1 | contig 13812 bp, 14 predicted proteins | sample MGYA00521083_ERZ808246 | MGnify/ENA primary metagenome ERZ808246 (study PRJEB31516, sample SAMN03275577) | gut metagenome | biome: mammalia-associated habitat; material: feces | host: Papio cynocephalus | place: Kenya | collected 2012-07-07 ...
TACAAGAACAACGATTTATGCTAAAGTCAATAATTTGACTAATAAAGGCTATGATATGTACTATGGTTGGCCAGAACCAGGACGTTTTTGGCAGTTAGGCGTCAAATATACGTTCTAACAGCAAAAACGGCATGAAGAAACGTGTTTTGCCGCACGGTTTCCTCGTCATTTTATAGGAAGGGCAGGTAACGTATATGAAAAAATGGTTGATGGGATTATGTCTTTGCCTTTGCGTGGCCGTAGGACTTAGCGGCTGTACGCCGCAGAACGCGGCGACGACGGCAGGCAAACATCAAAGTAATGGCGTCTATGCTGAGATTACAGATGATGCAGGCCGTACGGTTACGCTCCAAGAAAAGCCGCAGCGCGTCGTCGTGCTTTCGACGTCTATCCTGAATTTTGTATCTGCCGTAGATGGCAACGTGGCAGGCAGAGCGACAGTCAAATCAGAAGACGCATCCATTGCTGACAAGTATAAATATGTTCCCGATGTCGGGCCGGTATACAATATCAGCACGGAAAAAGTCATGGAACTGCAGCCGGATTTGGTTATTGTCAGTGCCAAACAGCATCAAAAACTGATTCCTATTTTGGAACAAAACCATATTCCTGTCATTGCGTTGAAGAGCAAGTCCTATGAGGATGTTAAACGGGATTTGGAAATCATTGGCCAAATCTATGGTAAAGAAGATGCCGCGAAAGCAAAAATCGGCGAAATGGATACAGAAATAGCTTCTATTGTCGATAAGCTTCCACAGGAGAAGAAAAAAATTGCCATTATTTATGCGACGCCGAGTGCCGTATCGGTACAGCTGCCCAACAGTATTGCCGGCAACGTGGCAGAGATGCTTCATTTTGACAATGTGGCATCTGCCGTAGCTCAAGATGCCAAAGGTGCTGAAAAAGTGCCGTACAGTATGGAAGCCTTGGTAGAACAAAATCCGGATAGTATTTTCTTTACATCCATGGGACCAAAGGATAAAATAGAAAAGAGAATCCAGGAAGATGTCAAAAATAACCCGGCGTGGAGCACGCTGCGCGCTGTCCAGGAAGGCCGTGTCTATGTGCTGCCGGAAAATTATTTCTTGCTCAATCCGGGATTGGATTATCCAAAGGCCGTAGCTTATATGGCAAAACTTGTGTATCCAGAGGTATATAAATGAATCGAATACTAGCGGGAACATCCCGCACGGCTTGGCGATGGGCAATGCTCATCGTTTTTGCTGTATTAGCCCTTTTGGGCATTACGCTGTCCGTAAGTGCCGGCGCTGCATCTATTCCTGTGCCGCAGGTGCTGCAGATACTGACTTTTCCGACAGCGGACATGGCAGATCAAATTGTTTGGAATCTGCGACTGCCCCGTGCCTTGACGGGAGCAATGGTCGGCGCCAATTTAGCCGTAGCCGGAGCGATTTTGCAGGCCGTCATGCGCAATCCGCTGGCAGACCCACATATAATCGGCATTTCAGCGGGTGCCGGCATTATGGGAATTTTGGTACTGGTCGTTATGCCGACATGGATGTATCTGATTACGCCGGTTGCCTTTATCGGTGCCATGACAGCCGCTGTTTTGATTTACATGTTGGCGTGGAAAAACGGTATCAAGCCTGTGCGGATTATACTGGCAGGCGTAGCGGTATCGGCTTTTTTGAGTGCCGGCATTTCGGGTATTCTTATTTTTTACAGTGACCGCGTGCATGGTGCGCTCATGTGGATGGTCGGCGGCTTGGCTGCGCGCAGCTGGGACGATGCGACGATGATTGCTCCGTACGCGGCGGCTGGCATCGTGCTGGCTCTTTGGGGCTCCTATTATCTCAATATGCTGCAGCTGGGCGATGACATGGCACGAAGCCTGGGCGTCCATATCGAACGGACACGGGTCTGCTTGACGGCTGTAGCCGCATTGCTGGCAGCCAGTGCCGTCAGTGTGGCCGGACTGCTTGGGTTTGTCGGTTTGATAGTGCCTCATATCGTGCGCCTTTTGGTGGGAACGGATTATCGGTATATTATTCCCGGTTCAGTACTGCTGGGAGCGGCAGTGGTGACGCTGAGTGATATGGCAGCGCGGGTATTGTTTGCGCCGGTAGAACTGCCTGTAGGGCTGATTATGGCTTTTATCGGCGCGCCGTTCTTTTTGTTTTTGCTGAGAAGGGAAGTGTAGACCGTGGAGGCAGCCATTCGAGTAGAACACCTTTCCGTTGCAATCGGTAAAAAAGAAATTCTTCACGATATACATATGGAAATCCCTAAAGGACGCATCGTATCGATTATTGGCCCGAACGGCTGCGGCAAAAGTACGCTGCTGAAAGCTATGAGCCGCATGATTTCACTCAAAGAAGGCCATGTGTATGCGGGAGAAAGAGATATACGCTCGTTTGGGCGCAAAGAGCTGGCACGGCAGATTGCTGTTCTGCCGCAGATTCACCAGGCTCCCAGTGATGTGACTGTAGAGGACTTGGTACAAATGGGACGTTTCCCTTATCGGACACTGTACCGTTCGTTTTCGGCAGACGATGCCCGCTATGTCGATAAAGCTTTGTATGCCGTGCAGATGCATACGCGCAAAGACGAACTGGTGCAGAATCTGTCCGGCGGGGAACAGCAGCGTGTCTGGCTGGCAGTACTGCTGGCACAGCGGTCTTCCATCTTATTTTTGGATGAGCCGACAACGTATTTGGATATACAGCATCAATTACGCATGATGAAGCTGTTGGGGCATATTAATGAAAAACTGGGACTGACGATTGTCATTGTACTGCATGACATGAATCAGGCCCTGCAGTATACGAATTATGTCATTGCCATGAATGAAGGCCGTATTGTTGCTGCCGGACAGCCGCAGAAAGTGATTACGCCGCAGCTGATACAAACAGTGTTTCATGTCCATGCGGATATACTGACGACGCAAAGCGGCCAGCAGGCAATCGTGCCGGTAGGCTTAGATGAGGAGGGACAGCATGGACGCCTTCACCATAAAAGACGGTAAAAAGCTGCGGTGCGGCTATACGACCGGAACGTGTGCCGCAGCTGCTTCGAAAGCGGCTGCGGTCATGATTCTGACAGGCCGGACGATATCGACTGTGACGGTAAAAACGCCCAAAGGGATTGTCTTGTCGCTGGAACTGGAAGATATTTCTCGGCAGCCGCATGCCGTATCCTGTGCCGTGCGCAAAGATGCCGGTGATGACCCGGATATTACCAACGGCATGTTGGTATACAGCACGGTAGAACGGACAGACAGCGGCATAGCAATCTGCGGCGGCCGCGGCGTAGGCAAAGTCACCAAGGCTGGACTTGCGTGCCGTCCCGGTGATTGGGCTATCAATCCGACGCCACGCCGCATGATACGGGAAGCACTGCAGGAAACGGCTGACCGTTTGGGTTATACAGGCGGTTTTCATGTCACGATTTCGCTGCCTGACGGTGAAAGACTTGCCAGGAAAACCTTCAATCCCCGCTTGGGTATCGAAGGCGGCTTATCTATTTTGGGCACGTCCGGAATCGTAGAGCCTATGAGTGAACAGGCTCTTGTCGATACAATTCATACTGAAATGGACGCGCGGTGCGCCGCCGGAAACAGGCATCTGCTGGCTTTTTTTGGCAACTACGGCGTAGATTTTAGCCGGGATACGCTGCATTTGGACGTATCACAGCGCGTGACGATTAGCAACTATGTCGGTGAAATGCTTGACTATGCCGTATACAAGGGATTTCACGACATACTGCTGATTGGGCATGTTGGCAAATTAGTCAAAGTAGGGCAGGGTATTATGAATACCCATTCGCGCTGTGCCGACGGCAGGACGACACTGCTGGCTTTGACGGCGATGCTCCAAGGTGCGGATGCGGCCGTAGGCAAGGCCGTGTATGACTGTATTACGACGGATGAGGCACTGCGGATTTTGCAGGAACATCAGCTGTTGGAATCCGTAATGGCTGCCGTTTGTGATAAAATAGAATATTATATGAATCAGCGCGTGCATCAACAACTGGTGACAGGCGCGGTTATGTTTTCCAATGTCTATGGCGTGCTGGGATATACGTCACAGGCAAAACAGTTAATCACGTATCAACAACGCAGGGAGGACCACCGATGAATGGAACATTGTACTGTATAGGCGTAGGTCCGGGAGATCCGGAACTGCTTACACTCAAAGCTGTCAAACAGATTCGAAAATGCCCGGTTTTGGCAGTCCCGCAGGGACATACCGGCGTGACGACAGCCAAAGATATTTTACTGCGGGCCATAGAAAACGGCGCGGCTGTTGATTTGCAGGATAAAATAATTTTGACGATTGATTTTCCCATGACACGGGATGCAGCTGTCTTGGAAGAAGCCCATGCAGCCGGTGCGGCAGCTATTGAATCGCAACTGCAGCAGGGACGTGATGCGGCACTTATTACGTTGGGATGCCCGACAGTGTATGCATCGAGTATGTACGTGCAGCACCGGATTCATGATGATGGCTATGCGACGGAAATTATTCCGGGCGTGCCGAGTTTTTGTGCAGCAGCTGCCAGACTGCAGCAGCCTCTTTGCGAGCAGGATGAACCGCTGACGATTATTCCGGGCGGCCGCCAAGACCGAAAAGCGTTATTATCGGTACCAGGCAGCAAAATTATCATGAAGCCGTCCGGCCCGTTTGCGTCCCTAAAGCAGGATTTGCAGGACACACAGCAGCTGGCAGGTACAGCCATGATAGAACGCTGCGGCCTGCCGGGAGAAACGATACATTACGGACTGGATGATGTAGAACGTACAGCCTATTTTTCGGTACTTCTCGTAAAAGGCAAGAAATAGATATAGAAATAAGATTTTGTAATGGTTATTGTCAGGACATATGTAGTAAGCCAGGCGTTTGGGCTGTGTTTATTATGATGTCATCAGAAAGCAGGTAGCATATGGTTTATTTTGTAGGCGCAGGTCCCGGTGCCGTCGATTTGATTACTGTTAGGGGCAAACAGCTTTTGGAAACAGCTGATGTCATTATCTATGCAGGTTCTTTGGTTAATCCGCAGCTCTTGGATTATGCCCAGCCATCCTGCCGCATCTACAACAGTGCCGGCATGACGCTGGAAGAAGTCATTGCCGTCATGGAAGAAGCACAGCGGCAAGGACAGATGGTAGTACGGCTGCATACGGGAGATCCGTCTATTTACGGAGCCATTCGAGAACAGATGGATATTTTGCAGGAAAAACAGATTCATTTTGAAGTCGTGCCGGGAGTCAGCTCATTTTGTGCGGCTGCTGCTGCCGTGCAGGCAGAATATACGCTGCCGCATGTCAGCCAATCCGTGATTATTACACGCATGGAAGGCAGAACGCCTGTACCGGATAAGCAAAAGATTGCAGACTATGCAGCGCACGGCGCAACCATGGTTATTTTTTTAAGTGCCGGTTTGCTGGAAAAGCTGCAGACTGAACTCATGCAGGGCGGTTACAGCGGTCAAACGCCGGCAGCGATTGTCTACAAAGCGTCGTGGCCGGAAGAACAGGTATACCGCTGTACCGTAGATACGCTGGCGCAGACGGCAGCTGCTCATCATATTGATAAAACAGCACTTATTTTGGTAGGTTCGTTTTTGGGATCTTCTTATGAAAGAAGTTTGCTCTACCATCCGGCCTTTACCCATGGATACCGGCAGGCAGAACCCAAGACACAGACCTATCCGGACAAAACGTAACGCAGATTTGCCTATCTAAGGGGGAATCCATATGAAAGCCTTTATTTTTTCGTTTACAACAGCGGGTACGCAGCTGGGACTGCGCATCGGGACGTATTTAGCGGCGCAGAAATGGGACGTTGCTAATGAAACCCTTCCCAAGCTGCTTCATTTGGATACGCGGCTGCAGGCCTTTCCGCTCAACCTGCAGGAAGCCGTACGGCTGGCTATGAAAGAAGCTCAGGCACTTATCTTTGTAGGCGCCGCGGCGATTGCCATACGGATGACGGCACCGCATTTGCGGGGCAAAGAAAAAGATCCGGCTGTCTTGGTTATTGATGAAAAAGGGCAGTTTGTTATCCCCCTGCTGGCTGGGCATATAGGCGGCGCCAACGGGCTGGCACGCATGTTGGCAGCAATGCTGCATGGACAAGCTGTCATCACGACGGCAACGGATGTCAATGATTTGTTTGCTGTTGATGAATGGGCTGCCCGTCAAGGACTTCATTTGTCCTCTCTGCAGGATGCCAAACAGTTTGCCGCAGAGCTGTTGGAACGAGGGCAAGCCGGTTTGTACAGTGAATTTCCTGTTGGCGGCGAGATGCCGGCAGGACTGATACGTGCCCAAAAAGGGCCGGTTGGCGTAGCCGTTACGGTTCATGAAGACTGTCATCCCTTTACGAGGACGATTACGGCGTATCCTGTTATTTTGCATATTGGCATTGGCTGCAAGCGGGGAACCAGCCGGGAACAGATTGCCCGGCGCGTCGAAGAAGATATGAAGCAAATACACGTCAGCTGGCAGGCTGTAGCCGATATCAGCACCATTGATATAAAAAGAAATGAAGCAGGGCTGACTGCTTTTGCAGAGCAGCATCATCTGCCCATTCAGTATTATACGGTACGGCAGCTCAATGATGCGCCGGGGACGTTTATGTCGTCCGATTTTGTCCGCCGCATCATCGGCACGGACAATGTATGCGAACGGGCTGCTGTATTAGCCAGTCACGGCGGCACGCTGTTGCTGCAAAAATCAGGAAAAGACGGCGTGACGGTTGCCATTGCCTGTGAAACGTATACCGTAACATTTGATAAAAAGAGGTAATACATAGATGAAGCATAAAATTTACGTAGTAGGCATTGGCCCGGGAAAACAAGCAGGCATGACCATTGAAGCACAGCGCGTACTGGAACAGTGTGACTGCATTGTGGGATACAATACCTATATCAAATTGATTGAAGAGCAGTTTTCTCACAAAGAACTGCTCATGACGGGCATGAAAAAAGAAGTAGACCGCTGCCGCCTGGTACTGGAAAAAGCGCGGGAAGGCAAAACGACGGCGATTATTTCCAGCGGTGATGCCGGCGTGTACGGCATGGCAGGCATTATGCATGAAGTAGCGGCCGGCTGTGATGATGTGGAAATCACGGTCATTGCCGGCGTCACAGCGGCCTGTTCGGGAGCGGCTCTTCTCGGCGCTCCGCTGGTCAGCGATTTTTGCTTGATTTCTCTGAGCGATTTGCTGACGCCATGGGAAACCATAGAAAACCGCTTGGATTGCGCCGCTGCCGGTGATTTTGTCATTTGTCTGTATAATCCGTCGAGTAAAAAACGGGCGGACTATTTGGAAAAAGCGTGTGATATTATTTTGCGGCATCAGTCTGCCGGCACGCCGGCCGGCATCGTTCATCATATTGGCAGAGACGGCGAAACGACAGAAATTACGACGCTGGGCCATTTGCGCAAAATGCAGGCCGATATGTTTTCTACCGTATTTATCGGCAACAGCCAGACGAAAGTACTGGACGGCAAACTGGTTACGCCGCGGGGATATACTGTATGAAACGAGCCGTCTGGATTGTCGGCGGCACGACGGAAGGGAGGCTGCTGACTGCCTATATCAGCCAGTTTGACGTATCGCTGCATGTATCCGTGGCAACGGCATACGGTGCTTCTCTGCTGCCGAAAAAAGAAAATATTGCTGTCTGGGTGAAACGAATGGAAGAAGCAGAGATGGAAGTTTTTCTGCAGCATCAGCAGATACAACTGGTGATTGATGCGACCCATCCCTATGCAGCAGCTGTCACAGCACACGTACAGGCAGCCTGCACGGCTCAAAAGACAGCGTATTGGCGTGTCGTGCGGCCTGCAGATACGTATGCGGGCTGCGTACCTGTCGATACGATGGAAGAAGCCGTCGATGTCCTCAGTCATACGACGGGGCCGATTTTTTTGACGACAGGCAGCAAAAATCTGGATGTATTTACACAGATACCGGATTATACAAAGCGTGTATATGCCCGTATTCTGCCGACGATAATGTCACTGAAACGGGCTTTGGACCTGGGATATGAGCCGTCACACCTGATTTGCATGCAGGGACCGTTTTCTGCATCGCTCAATGCGGCTATGTTTGCGCAGTATAAAGCTGCCTATGTCGTGACCAAAGATTCCGGCACGCCCGGCGGTTTTGCAGAAAAAGTCACAGCCGCCCGCAGTGCCGGTGCCGTGCTTATTGTCATCAAACGGCGGACGGAACAGGGCAGTTCTCTGGAAGATATTAAACAGGCATTTCAGCGATGGTACAAGGAGTGATTATATCATGCATGTCTATATCATTGGCATAGGGCCGGGGCATCCGGACTTGCTCACCATAGAAGCGAAAAAGGCGATTGCAGAAAGCCGCATCCTCGTCGGGGACAAACGGATGCTGCAGTTTTGGGATACAGCAGAAAAAGAAATACATGAAACGTACAAACCATCGGAAATCCGCCGTATTGCCGCATCACATGCCGCAGGGGCAGATACGATGGCCGTCCTCGTATCCGGTGATGTCGGCTTTTTTAGCTTGGCAGAGCTGCTGCGTGACATTCCCGGCTGCATTGTTACGCGGATTCCCGGCATCAGCAGTCTTGTGTATTTTGCTGCCAAACTGCAGATTTCCTGGCAGGATGCGTATATTATCAGCCGGCATGGACGCCAAGCTCCGTTACCTTGGGCCGTGCAGTGCCATTCTAAGGTATTTTGCCTGACCGGCGGTAAAGACAGCGTGTCATCATTATGTCAGGAACTTTGCCGATACGGACTGTCCCATGTATACGTGCAGGCTGGCATCGATTTGTCATATCCGCAGGAACGCATTGTTTCCGGAACAGCCGCACAGCTGGCACAGCAGGAACTGCAGGGGCTGGCTGTCATGATGATACAAAATGACCGGGCTGTACGTCGGCCTATGCCGTATGCGGGACTCGATGACAGCCTTTTTCTGCGGGGCCGTGCGCCCATGACAAAGCAGGAAATACGCTGTATTGCCTTGTCCAAGCTGCAGCCGCAGCCCGGCGATATTGTCTATGACGTAGGCGCCGGTACGGGTTCTTGTTCCATAGAGCTGGCTCTGCAGGTACCGTGGGGCCATGTCTATGCCATGGAAATGAACAAAGAGGCTTTGCAGGTACTGCAGCAAAACAAAGAACGCTTTGCCGTCAGCCAACTGACTATCGTACCGGGCGATGCAGCTGTAACGATACAGAATCTGCCTGTGCCGCAGCGGGTTTTTATTGGCGGCACCAAAGGTCGGCTAGGGGTGATTTTAGATACGATTTATAAAAAAAATCCCTGCTGCCCAGTCGTTATGACGGCTATTACTGTAGAAACATTGGCAGTCGTGACAGCGTACTATGCGCAGCATGCGGCGTATACACTGGATATTATCCAAGTCAGCATCGCCAAAAGCAAAACCGCAGGCCCGTATCATATGATGATAGGGCAAAACCCGATATATATTTTGTCTGCGTATCCAAAGGAGCAAGCCTAAATGAAGCAAGCAGCGATTCCGCGCGTACTCATTGCCGCCCCGTGCAGCGGCAGCGGCAAGACAACGATTGTCTGCGCCCTGCTGCGTGTTTGGCAGCGGCAGCATCTTCGTGTGGAAGCCTTTAAAAACGGCCCCGATTATATAGATCCGATGTTTCATACCCAAGTACTGCATACACCGTCGCATAACTTGGATTTATTTCTGCTGGGACGGGGACACAAGGGCGAAGCCAACGTCAATTATCTCTTGGCATCACATGCCAAACAGGCAGATATTGCCGTGTTGGAAGGAGCTATGGGATATTATGACGGCATTGGCACGACGAGTGAAGCCAGTGCGTACGATTTGGCAAGAGTAACCAGAACGCCGGTTATTTTGGTTGTAAACGGTAAAGGAGCAGCCCTTTCTTTGGGAGCGCAAATCCGCGGCATGGCACAATTCTACCAACCCAGTCAGATTGTTGGCTTTATCGTAAACCATGTCCACGCCATGGTTTATGCATATTTCAAAGAAACGTGGGAAAAAGCGGCCGGCATTCCTGCCTTGGGGTATTTTCCGGATATGCCGACATGCCGCTTTTCCAGCCGTCATTTGGGGCTGATTACAGCGGCGGAAATTGCTGATTTGCAGGAAAAAATCGATGCCTTGGCTGCAATGGCTGAAAAGACCCTGGATATTTCCGGTATCATGGCAATAGCCCGTCAGGCACCCATGCTTTCTTATGAAGAACCAACAGTTGCAGCCATCGCGTCTGTCCGTATTGCCGTGGCCCGTGATGAAGCGTTCTGCTTTTATTATGAAGACAGTCTGCATGTACTGGAACAGTTGGGAGCTGAGCTGGTCTTTTTCAGTCCTCTGCACGATGCGTCACTGCCGCCTTGTGACGGTCTCTATATTGGCGGTGGCTATCCGGAATTATATGCTGACATATGGGCAGCCAACCATACGATGAAGCAGCAGATTTTTCAAGCGATTAACCAAGGCTGTCCTTGTATTGCCGAATGCGGCGGCTTTATGTATCTGCTGCAGGCGTTTTGCCGTAATGGAAAATCTTATGCCGGCGTAGGAAGCCTTGCCGGTACAGCTCATATGACCCAGCGGCTGCAGCGGTTTGGCTACGTGACACTGACAGCGCAGGAAGACACTATGCTTTGCCGCGCCGGCGAAACGATGGAGGCCCATGAATTTCATTATTCAGACAGTACCAACAACGGCACGGCGTTTTTGGCTGCCAAAGCGCAGGGAAAACGCAGCTGGCCTTGTATGCATAGTCAAGGCCGTTTGCTGGCAGGATATCCGCATTTTCATTTTTTAGGCAACCCGGCATGGGCACGGCGTTTTGTGACCCAGTGCGATGTATACAGAAAGGAACAGCAGCATGAAAATTGAACATATTTTACCGGCAGACATAGAAAAACGAAGCATGGAAATTATCGAAGAAGAATTAGGTGCAATTCAGCTGCCGACGGCAGAAAAAAATATTATCAAGCGCGTCATTCATACAAGTGCTGATTTTGAATATGCCCGCACACTGCGATTCAGCACCGATGCCGTAGCCAAAGGATTAGCGGCACTGCAGCAGGGATGTACGATTGTTACGGATACCAACATGGCCTACATGGGCATCAGCCAGCGGGGATTGGAAACTCTGCACAGCACGAAGGTATGCTTTATGGCTGACGCAGACGTAGCCAAGATTGCCAAAGCCCAAGGGACAACACGGGCTGTAGCCTGCATGGACAAAGCCTGCGCCGTACGCGGCCCGTTGATTATTGCCGTAGGCAACGCACCGACAGCCCTGCTGCGGCTTGATGAATTAATCCGAGCAGGAAAAATACATCCGGATTTAGTTATTGGCGTCCCCGTAGGATTTGTCAACGTCGTCTACGCCAAAGACATTATCATGCAGTCCGGCGTCCCCTATATCGTAGCCAAAGGCCGCAAAGGCGGCAGTACTATTGCCGCTGCGATTTGTAATGCCTTAATCTATACATTGACACGGAAAAAGGCCTAATTAAATAGAACAGGAATATCTGTGGAGTATCAAAAACACGTACATTTTGGTTATAGAAATGTACGTGTTTTTGATGCGAATGGGAAGAGAATAGCTTTTATTTTATGCATAATACCCACACTTTTTTTACATGTAGGAGTCATGAAAACCTGGTAAAATAGCCATTCTTGGCAGTATAGGCATTGTCAATGGTTCTTATTACCTATTTTGTGGTGTGTTTTTTTCTCAAAGATATAGCAGGCATGCTCAATGACAACGGGCTCGTCTATGTATCGGTCAACGAGCCGATGACGACGACCTTGCTTATCAGAGATTACAATAAATCCCAATTAAAAAGCTGTAATTTATATTCTTTAATCCATTTAAAAAGAAACTTGCTAAATAGATGTTCTTCTTTGTTTACTACGCCACTGTTATTTTCAATCCAAAAAACATTTCTTTTTTGTTCTTCTTCGAAAGGCCTAATTACTACATGTTTACTATCAGCAGAAAAAGCAATATAGTCAAGCGTAATTCCAATAGCGAGGTTACGTTCAGCCATGTTTATAATTAAAGAATCATTCGTTGTCTCTAGCTTAATTTTAGGATTAATATTTCTTTGGAATAGTCTTCTAACATTTGAGCTGTAGCAAGAATACGCCATACCCTTGCCAGCAATAGGTTGTTGGTCTAAGTCAGTTTGTGATATAGTTAACTTCTTTGCTAGAGGATTCTCTTTATTAATAACTACACAATTTTTATTACTATATAAATAGGTATGATTAAAAAGCTCACTACTTAATGTTCTGGTTATAATTGCTGTATCAATGTCTCTCCTTTCTAATTTTTCTACAATATCTTTTTCTGTTGTTTCAATAATATTTAATAAAATATCAGGAAAAATTTTTTGAAAATCTTCAATAAACTTTATGGTTACATATTGTAAAAAACCATCTACAGCATATATGGTAAGAATCTTGTTTTCTCGTTTATAAAAACTTTTTATAGCATTTATGTTCTCATATTCTTCTAATATTTTAACTGCATGATTTTTTAGAAACACAGCTTCAGTGGTTGGTTCTAAAGATTTTTTTCCTCTTATAAATAACGTCACTTGCAATTCTTCTTCTATTTCTTTGATCGTTTTACTTACTGCTTGTGGTGAGATAATCAGTTTTTCAGCAGCTTTTTTTATACTTCGTTGATTATAAATCTCTAAAAAATATTTTAATTGTCTAGGACTCATATTCCCTCTTATACATAAAGTAGTTTTAATAAACTAATTATAAATCAACCTTTTGGTTGATACAAGTTACCTTTTTTCTGTTTGTTTTGTAAATGATGATATGGCATATTATAGGTATAAATTGTTGCAAAACAAATACATAAAAAAGTGAGGTCATACATATGAAACTACAACAAATAAGAAATGCTACGATGATAATAACATATGCAGATAAGAAATTTTTAATTGACCCAATGCTAGGAAAAAAAGGAATATATCCTCCTTTTCCAGGAACTCATCACCAGTATTTAAATAATCCAACTGTAGAATTGCCAATTTCAATGGAAGAAATTCTTGATGTAGATGCTGTTATTGTGACACATATACATTTAGACCATTTTGACCCAGCTGCAATGGAGATTATTCCAAAGGATATGAAGATATTTGCTCAAAATAAAGATGAATCAAATCAAATAAAAGAAGCAGGATTTATGAATGTAGAAGTTTTAAAAAAAGAAGGAACTTTATTTGGCGATATAACGTTAATAAAGACGCCTGCTAAACATTACTCGGATGATTCAATACTAGCGTTATTCCGTCAATTACATACTGCAGATGAAGCATGTGGTGTTGTGTTTAAGCATGCAAATGAAAAAGTATTATATGTAATGGGGGATACTGTTTGGTATGATGAGTTAAAAAATGTATTTGCTCAATACAATCCAGACGTTGTAATCGTAAATGCTGGTAATGCGCAACTTATTGATGGAAGATATTTAATAATGAGTAAAGAAGATTTCTTGGAATCAACAAAAGTAGCTCCTAATGCTCAATTTGTAGCAACTCATATGGAAGGGGTAAATCACGTCATGGTTTCTAGAAAAGAGTTAAGAGAATACGCTGAGGAAAAAGGGTTCTCTCATAGAGTATTCATTCCTGCTGATGGTGAAACTATTGAGTTTTAATGTCTAGGGCGGGCAGAGACTCTTCATTGCATTTTACATAAAAAATAGGTTCTATAATACATGTTGGGGTCTTGTGGACATCCGTATTCACAAGGCCCCTTATTTTATATAAAATAAGACATATCCAAACCGCATTTCAACTCAACCACC
>ERZ808246.1928-NODE-1928-length-13805-cov-3.752364_pt1 | contig 13805 bp, 13 predicted proteins | sample MGYA00521083_ERZ808246 | MGnify/ENA primary metagenome ERZ808246 (study PRJEB31516, sample SAMN03275577) | gut metagenome | biome: mammalia-associated habitat; material: feces | host: Papio cynocephalus | place: Kenya | collected 2012-07-07 ...
AGGCTGCAATACCCTCTCAGTCACCTTCGGTGACAGCTCTCCCAGAGGGAGAGCCAAGGGCGGGTTCCGTTAAATTTATCCCAGCACCGACTCAAAGACTGCCTTGACCGACCTGATCCTTCCCGTCTCAAAGGGGCTTTCCAGTCCGGCGCCGTCCAGGAAGGCCAGGAAATAGGATTCCTCCGTCGCCAGGTTCTGCTCGTACAGCGCCAATCCCGCGCCCCGCTGCTCCTGTTCCAGCTGGTACAGCTGCATGGCCGCGTCGTTGCTGACCACATAGCTGAACACGTACATGGGGTTCGTATAGAAATGGGTCACGTCCACAAACTCCCGCCGGTCATAGCCAACGCTGTCAAAGCCGAAGTCCAGCGCGACCTGCTCGTACAGCGCATACAGCCCCTCCGCGGAAAGATCATCCCCGGTCAGGCTGTACATCTGCCGCTCAAAGCTGGCATACGCCCCCTGCTCCACATAGTTGCCAAGACTATCCGCCATTTTTGCCCGGGTCAGGTCTTCCCCGCCGTAGCACAGGCTCAGATACTCCATGCCCGTGGAAAAGAATTCCGACACATCCACCCCGGCGGCGCTGCCATAGCTGGCATAGTCATTGCAGAAATGGCCGAACTCGTGGGCAAGAACCAGCTTGTCGTAGGCCGTCAGCGTGGCGTTCATGAAGATGAACGGCTCCTGATAACTGGTTAGGTATTGCTCAAAGGAGGAATTGTACTTGTTCTCCCCGTAGCCGGTATCGTACAGCTTTGCCGTCTTCATGAGGTCATGGGCTTCCTTTACCGTGCCGCCCATGTCCTCTGCCGCTGCCGCTAAGTAGTCAAGGGTTTCCTTTTGGGAGGAAACAACACCGGTCGCCTCCCAGGCATCGCTGCTCAGCTCCCGGTACAGCGGCACCAGTTCCCGGCGGATGTCCTCCAGGAGCTGTTCTTCCTCTGCGGCAGTATAATCCCGGTAGAAGTAAAAGTCCTCGGCAAACTGGGGGTAATCCGAATAGCCGCAGTATTCCGCTATCTCCTGCCGGACGGCGATCAGCTCCGCCAGAAGGGACGCCATATCGTCCGCGCAGGCGTCATAGTAGCCTTCCGGATAGTCCGCCGCCTGAGCGGACAGCTCGTAATACCGGGTCTGCAGCTTTGCTTCCTTCTCCAGCATGGCAGTAAAGGTCTCGTCCCAGAGGGTTTCCTCCCCCTCATAGCTGTCAAAAAAACCCTCGCCGAAATATTCCTCCTGCTCCAGCTCCTCCCGGACGGGGGACTGGGCAAGCGCCCGGTAAAGCTCCTGCAAGGCCGCGTCCACCGTGGCCGTGTTCTGGGCGCAGTAGTTGTACTCGTCCTCCCAGTAGGTGTCCGTCAGGTCTGCGCAGTAGTGGATATCCGCCAGCGCGTAGTAGGTGCTGAACCAGTCATAGGCGTCGTAAAACGCATATATCCCGTCCAGAATGGCGGAAATATCGTCCCCCTTCGCCGCCTCGCAGGCAGCGTCCAGGGTCTGCCGGAACTGGGTCATGTCCGGGCGCTCGTAGGTCATGCTCTCGTAGGGTACGACGGCGTTCCCATCCACCAACGAACGCACAGCGTTAAAATACCCGCCAAAGTCCACCATGCCGCAGCCGGACAGCAGCACTGCCGCCGTCAGCATCAGGGTGATCAGCCGTAAAAACTTCATTTTCATTCCCGTTTCCTCCTATACCCTTACTTCCGGTTCCATGCCGCACTGTGCGATGCGCCTGCGCAGCCAGCCGCCCCGAAAATATACGATCGCGAATACCGTCGCCGCCAGCAGCCAGCTCAGGGGATAGCAGACGGCCAGCAACTCGATCCTGTGCCACGTCCTCACAACCGTAAAAATCCACACCACCCGGAACACGCACACGCACATGCAGGTGATGACCGTGGGAAGCACCGAACAGCCGGTGCCCCGCATGGCCCCGGCAAACACCTCCACCGGCATGAACAGCACATTGAACGGCACCGTCCACGCCATGACGTATGCCCCCAGCCTGATCACCGCCGGGTCAGTGGTGTAGATTCCCAGAATAAATGGCCGGAACGTGATGACCAACGCGCTCAACGCCCCCGTCAGCGCCACGCTCATGCCCATGCAGACCCATACGCTCTGACGGATTCTGTCATACTTCTGCGCACCGAAATTCTGCCCCACGAAGGTGGTCACCGACACGCCGAATGCACCGGAGATCATCCAGGTCAGGCTGTCGGTTTTGATGTACGCCGTCCAGGCTGCCACCGTCACATCTCCGAAGGAGTTGATGCCGGACTGGATCAGGATATTGGCCAGGTCAAAGGTCACAAATTGCAGCCCCGCCGGTACGCCGACGTAGAGGATGCGCTTCAGAAGGCCGCCCTGGAACCGAATCTTTTTCAGCGAGAGCCGGGTCTCCTCCGGCTGGCGGAGCAGTGCGATCGTGACCATTGCCGCACTGACAACCTGAGAGAAAACCGTCGCGATGGCAGCCCCCGCCACGCCCATATTCAGCACCACCACGCATACGATGTCCAGAACAATGTTGACCCCGCAGGCCGCCATCAGAAAAATGGTAGGTTTCCGGGAATCGCCCATGGCACGGAGAATTCCCGCGCCCATGTTGTAGAGCATGGAGGCGATGGCACCGCCAAAATAGATTTTTATGTACAGAACAGCGTCCCCCAGGCAGCTTTCCGGGGTGTTCATCAGCCCCAGAAGCTTGGGGCCGAAGCAGTAGCCCAGCGTCATCACCACCGCGCCCAGCAGCAGCGACAGCGCCACGCCGGTATGGAGCGCGTCCTGTACGCCCTGCTTACTTTTCGCGCCGTAAAACTGAGACAGGAGCACCGTCGCGCCGGTGCTCAGGCCGATGAAAAAACCGTTCATCAGGCTCAGAAGCGCGGAGGTGGACCCTACCGCCGCCAGTGCCTGGGTGCCGACAAACCGGCCGACGATGATGGTGTCCACGGTATTGTACATCTGCTGGAAAAAGCTTCCCAGCAGAATGGGAAAGAAAAAGAACAGCAGCTGCTTCCAGATCACGCCCTCCGTGATGCGCTGCGACGGCAATTCGCCCTGCATAGAACAACCCTCCTGCCGGATATCTTTGGACGATTCTACCATAGAAGAGGCTGACTGTCCATTGATTTTTTCAGGCAGCATACGCCTTTCCGGCAAATGGGATACCCAAGAAAGAAATGGCTCCCGGTCTGCTGTCACGACAGCCGCCGAGGGTCACTTCTCTGCGATCCTGGCAGCTGACATCTGGTGGTTACCCTCCCTTTCTTGGGAGTAGGCACCGGCGTTTCCTTTCACCGCTCCAATGCAGAAAGATACTCTCTGCCGCAGCTGCTGTGACAGAGAGTATCTTTTTTGCATATCAGCTGTCGAAATAGGGGAGAAGGATCTCCGCAACATAGGCAAGCTCACTTGCCGGAATGGAAACGCCGAACAGCTCGGCGGGGTACTGCATGTGCTTTTCCAGCTTTGCAAAAAAGGCGCTGTTTGCATTGATAAACGCCTTCAGGCCATCGAATTTCAGGGGCTCGCCGCGAATAAGGCGTTCGAGCATATGCGCACAGTGAAAGATAAACTTGACCGCAATGTCATTGGCAGGGGCGATCCCGAAGTCGATCAGCAGCGCGGTCAGTGTGCTGCCGAGGACGCTGCAGGCCTTCTGCGGATTCAGGAAGGTCAGTGTGGGAATAAGCATCTTTTTTATCGTATTGTCAAGGAAATCTGAGCCGCGCTCCAACGGCGCTGCCGACACAAGGGAGCGGGCTTCCTCGGCAAGAAGGTGCAGCGTTATCTCCGGCTGCCTGCTGGCTTCCGCAACGGCAAGCAAAACCGGAAGGCTCACGTTCGCGACGGTCGCACTGTGAATTCCCGTGTTGCGGAACAGAAGCTCGTTCAGGCCGGTCAGCGGCTCCATATCAGCAAGGATCAGCACGCCGGCGGAACAGTCCCGCTGCTGCAGCGCGTCGAGAATCGTCGTGCGCAGGGAGGCGAGCGATGCATTCACGCCGTAGCTGATGCCGGTCACGCACGTCTGCCCCACCGCCGCATTGACATAGTCCGCCATCTGCTCAGCGACGGTTTCGCCGTGCAGCAGCGCGAGGATCGTGACACCCTCCTGCTCGGGTGGTGCTTTTGCGGCAGTCACCGTGCCATACTGGTGCAGCCGATCCATGAACATCGACTCGCTGTAACGGTTGGTGGAAAAGCCCTTCGGCGTGAAGGTGATATACTCCAGCTCCAATTCCGTAAGCAGCGCCGAAATTTCATGATCAGCACGGGCATCCGGCCGGATTCCCTCCAGAAAATCCGGCCGGAAGCTGCCGAGGGTGATCTCGATAATCTTGGAGTGCGGCAGCATGGAGCTGTGGCGCATGTAGACGAGTGCGCAGGTTGTGCGGATGGCGCGGTACAGGCTGCCCAGATTGTCGGCATAGCTGGCTCTTAAAAAAGCAGCCAGCGCGTCTGCCCGCAGACGGAAGCAAAGCCCCGTCGTCGTTGATTCCTCCTGAAAACGTGTGATGACGATCTCGGCAAGTTCATGCAGATCCCACTTCTCAAGATCCGGAACATGAATCAGAACCGGAAAGTGCTGCTGAAGCAGCGAAATCGACGGCGCATCGGGTGGGTCAGTGGAAATCGCGACGATCATCACAGTTGCGTAACGTGTAACGGAGGGTTCTCCAATGCGGGTAAAGGTTTTTTTGTCAATCAGCGTCATCAGCGAATGCTGGACAGCGGGCGGCAGCTTTTCCACGCCGTTGAGGCAAAGCAGTCCACCGGCAGCGCGTTCTATCAGCCCGCGCCGGCTTTTGCCGCCCTTGAGCGACACGTCCTTGCTGTAACCAAAGAGTTGGTTCAGGAAGGATTGCGGCGAAGCTTCGTATTCACGGCAGTTGACGACGATATACGGCGCGTCCTCTGCAATGGAGCCGACGGCGACCGCGTGCAGGTACATCCGGTGCGCGAGTTCGCCCTTTCCGACGCCGATGTTGCCATAAATCATTGTATGGAGATCATGAGACGGGTACATCACGGCTGCCTTTGCCCGCAGGATCTCGTCGCGAAGCGTGCATCGCGCGCCGATCAGGGTGTCCAGAAGCACGGGAACATCGGCGGGATTCTCCTTTGACTGCACAGGCAGAGCCGATGCGCTAGCAAAGCCCTGGATATCGCAGCCCTTTGGCAGCGTGGATGGAAAAAAGGCGGTGGGGAAGTGCTGCTCCAGGTGAAAACGGCTGAGAAAGTAGGTCGGTTTTCCCTGAATTTTAATCAGCTGCCCATTCTGATAGAGCAGGTTCAGCTCACGGGCAACATTGGCGCGATCCATCTGCAGCCGGTCGGCCAGCGCGGCGGCGTGGCTCCACTGCGCTGTGCCGCCGGGAGCAGAAAGCATTCGCTCCGTGTCCTCCTGCACGGCTGCAAGCACGGCCTCCTTGCGGCGTCCTTTCATATTTTCATCCTCCAAAAAAATTTGTGCGCATGTCTGCTAAAACTGTCCGGAAAAATACACAATCTTTTGATTTGCTTTATAATCTGTGTCTCATGTAATCCGAGCTTTAGATACATTGCCATTATATCAGACAATAACCGGAAATAAAATATGACACATTAAACAAAACTGAATGTCAATTTATGTCTTATTTCATCAAATCAACGATGTACACGAATTAAGAACTGTGTAAAATTCACGAAAATTTGACAACAATGCGTGTCACCATTATAATCAGAGCATCAGTTGAATGCACCGGCGCAGCGTTCTTTCGGCCACCGGCGTCATAGAAATATGGAGTGTCGTCCATGAACATTGTTTTGAATCGGATCGACGAACGGCTGATTCACGGGCAGGTTCTGGTTTCATGGGCAAAGAAACTGTCAGTCCAGCGAATCGTGATTGCCGATGATCGTTGCGCAGAGGATGCGTTGGCAAAAACCGTCCTTTCCCTGTCTGTTCCCATGGGAATTGAACTGAAAATTCTGAGCTGCCGCGACGCGCTGTCCTATCTTCAGGCAGATGGCTGCGGTGGGCCGCCGAACACGATCCTGCTGACCCGATCGCCTCGCGCGCTGAAGTATCTTTGGGATAACGGCTACCGTCCGGACTGTGCCAACATCGGTGGAATGGCCGCAGGGGCCGGACGCAGCCAACTCTGCCGCGGTGTGTTCATGTCAGAGGAGGAGCGCCGTATTCTTCGGGATATGCAGCGCGGTGGAATGGAGATCTACATTCAGGTTGTATACGCCGACACAAAAATGCCGCTTTCCAAGCTCCTCTAGTTTTGGGGAAGTTGTCGTTTATTTAAAGGAGAATCATCATGGTTGAGATCAAAACTACGGTACAGAATAAAACCGGCCTGCACGCGCGGCCCGCGGCGCAGCTGGTTGCCCTCGCAAAAACATTTGGCAGCAAAATCACTGTTTCTGCTGACGGCCGCGCCTGCGACGCAAAGAGTATTTTCAGCGTGCTGCACGCCTGCATCAAGCAGGGAACGCCCGTTACCGTCTGCGCAGAAGGCGACGATGAGCAAGCCGCTGCCGCCGCCGTGAGAGAGTATATCGAAGCATTGGAGGAATGACCGTGATTCTGCAAGGTGTTTCTGTTTGCTCCGGCTGTGCGCTTGCACCGAGCTTTCTGCTCGCGCAGCTGCCGGACTTCGACCTTGCCGAGCGGGCGGCTGAGTCGGTAGACGAAACGCTGCACCGCATCGAGGCCGCCTTTCGGGCAGTCACGGCTGAGCTGACAGAGGAACAGGCGGCCTATGCCGCAGCCGATGCGTCGGAACGCGCGGAACTGGCAGGGGTTCAGCTTGCTATGCTGGAGGATTCCTTCTTCCGCGACCGGATTTCCGCTAACGCGGACATGGGGCTTTCTGCCGCCGCCGCCGTGCTTTCCGCCGCCAAGGAACAGGAGGATATGCTGCTGGCGCTTGACGACGACTACATGTCCGCGCGCGCCGACGACATTCACGATCTGGCGCTGCGCGTGGTCTGCTCCGCGCTTGGGCTTTCCCGCCCTGCGCTTTCCGGCCTGACAGCCGACTGCGTGGTGGTCGCCGAGCGGCTGCTGCCCTCGACGCTGATGTCCGCGAAGCTCGAGCATATCAAGGGACTTGTGATCGGCAGCGGAACCAAGACCTCGCACGTTTCAATTCTTGCCTCCGGTCTGCAGATTCCGACGCTGGTCGGCTGTGGGAGCATCAGCGCTGTCAGGGCGGGCGAAACGGTTTATCTGGACGGCGAAAAGGGAGTGCTTCGCTGCGGCATGAGCGGTGAGGAGCTTGCGGAATGCCGTACCGAACTGGCGGAATTCCAGCGGAAACAGCAGCTGCTTGCAGAGTACGGCAGCCGTCCCTTCGTAAGCGGAGACGGCGTGAAGAGCGGCCTGTATCTGAATATTACCGATCCATGCGAGCTGCTTCGTCCGATGGCCTGCAGCTGTGACGGCGTCGGCCTGTTCCGCTCCGAATTCTTGTTCCTTGATCGCAAGACTCTGCCGTCCGAGGACGAGCAGTATGAGGCGTATGCGCAGGCGGCAAAGTCGCTTGACGGGCGGACACTAACGATCCGCACCATCGACATCGGCGGCGACAAGGACGCACCCGCACTGGGGCTTCCAAAGGAGGAAAATCCCTTTATGGGCTACCGCGCCGTGCGCATCTGCATGGATCGGAGCGACCTGATCCTGGCGCAGCTCCGCGCGATCCTGCGTGCTGCGGTCTGCGGCGACGTTCGTGTGATGTTCCCGATGATCGCGACCGTAACGGAGTTGGAGGCCATGTTGGAATATCTGCGGCAGGCGGATGCTCAGCTCACGGCGGAGCATGTACCCCACCGCGCGGATGTCAAGGTCGGCATTATGGTGGAAGTCCCCTCGGCGGTCGTCATGCTTGATCAGCTGCTTGAGCTGGTTGACTTTGTCAGCATTGGCAGCAATGATCTTGTACAATACACCTTCGCGGCAGACCGGCTGAATGAAAAGGTCAGCTATCTGAATCAATTTATGCACCCTGCAGTTCTGAGACTCCTTCACCGGACCATCTCTCTGACGCACGAGCGCGGAAAAGAGTGCTCGCTGTGCGGCGAAATGGCAGGCGATCGGGTCGGCTTGGCTGCATTGGCAATATTAGGCTTGCGCAAATTCAGCATGTCCTCATCCAAGCTGCTTCAGGCAAAGCACCTGATGTCGCTGCTGGAGCTCGGGACATTGCGGGGCTTGCAGGAGCCGCTGCTCCGTGTACGCAACGCCGAGCAGGCTGTCGCCCTGCTGAAGGCTGCTCTTCCCGAGGAGTACTTCGGCGCGTGACAGGCTTGGGCATGCGGGTGCGCAATAAAACTTTGAGGGGGATGTAAAAAGGAAACCATGACGCACTTCAAAAAAAATAAAAAAGGAGAAAAGAAATGGTAGTACGCGCTATCCTGGTAGCTTTGATCGCTACCTGCAGCACCTGGTGGTTCAGCCATGTGATCACCAGAACCTGGCTCTACCCGATTTGGTCCGGCTTCCTGGTCGGTATCGTTATGGGCAGACCGATGGAGGGCATGATGCTTGCTGCAGCCATCAACCTTCCCTACGTTGGCTTTATCACAGCCGGTGGCTCTATGCCCGGCAACGCAATGTTTGCAGGCTCCGTCGGCACTGCGCTCGGTCTTGTCTCCGGACTTGACATGACCACCGCGACCACGATCGGCGTCATCCTCGGCTCCGTCGCTGTTATGATCTGGAATGCCTATATGTCCATCAACTCCGTTTGGGTACATATGGCTGACAAGTATGCAGCAAAGGGCAACCTGAAGATGATCCGCTTCTGCAACTACGTACCTTCGTTCTTCGTGTCCCTGATACTCAACGGCATTCCCGCCTTCCTTATCGTGATGAAGGGCGCCGTTGTCGGCGACTGGCTGGCCGCCTGCCCCATGTGGGTTATCGATGGCTTCGCAATGGTCGGCGGCATTCTCCCGGCTCTCGGCGTCGGTATGCTGCTGAACTTCCTGGGCCAGAAGAAGATTCTTCCGTTCTTCTTCCTGGGCTTCTTCCTTGCGCAGTTCCTCGGCCTGAGCACGATGGCTATTACCATCTTCGGCGCTATCATTGCCTTTATCATCTATCTCTTCGGTGAGAATAAAGAAAAGGAGGCGGCATAATCATGGCACAGCTCAGAAAATCCGATCTTGTCAAAAACTGGCTGCTTGGCTACTCCAGTGAAACCTGCTATAACTATGAACGCCTTCAGGCACTCGGCAACGCAAACGCTTTCATTCCCATCATCAAGCGTCTTTACAAGGAAGACCAGTACGCTGAAGAAATTTCCAAGTACATGAACTTCTTTAACACCGAGCCCTCCTACATGGGCACGGTCATCCACGGCATCACCGCTGCGATGGAAGAAAAGCGCGCGAATGACGGCGACATCACCGCTGACGAAATCCTTTCCGTCCGCTCCGCCCTCATGGGACCGCTTGCCGGTATCGGCGACGTTGTTTCTCAGTCGATCGTTTACCCGATCCTTGCCGGTGTCTGCATTCAGCTGGCTCTGGCGGGCAACTACGCGGGCCCGATTCTGTTTGAGATCATCTACAAGGTCATCATGCTCACCCTTGGCTACAATATGTACATGATGGGCTACCGGAAAGGTAAGAGCGCGATTATCACCTTCCTGAAGACCGGCCTGCTCAACCGTATCCTTGAGCTTGTCAGTATCGTCGGTCTGATGGTTATCGGCAGCATGGCTGTCAGCAACATCAGCTTCAACTTCTCCCTCATCGGTTGGGAAGTTACAAATGAGATCGGTTCTGTTGCATTCAACCTGCAGAACACCGTTTTCGATGCGCTGCTTCCCGGCATGGTTCCTCTGGCACTTGTGCTCGGCGTTTGGGGCCTGCTGAAAAAGCGCGTGAAGCCGACAGCCATTATTTTCCTTATGTTCGTCCTGGCGTTTGCCACGATCGGTCTGGCTGCGATCTGCGGCGCCTACTAATTTACAAGTTCACACTACTTTTTTCCATTCCCCTCTCCAACCGAACATGGCAGTGCAGACTCCGGCCTGCACTGCCATCTTCAAAAACTCCCTCTTGAATTCGAGATACAGCGAGGCAAAAGCAAATGACGAAGAATTTTATCATCTCGCCGTCCATTATGTGCAGCACGCCGTCCGAAATGGAGCGGTATGCACATGCGTTCGAAGCCTGCGGCATCGATGCCATCCACTTCGACGTAATGGACGGACATTATGTACCTAATATAATGCTTGGCGTCCGCGACTACGCGGCGCTGAAAAAGGCGACCAAGCTCCCGATCGACCTTCACCTGATGTGTACCGATCCGGAGGGCTTTGTGCAGATTTTACAGCCCGCCGCCGGCGACTGGGTCAGCTTCCATCCTGAGGAGGCGCGCAACCCGCACCGTTTGCTGACAGAGTTGAAGGAACGCGGGTGCAGGGCAGGCATCGCGCTCAGCCCGGGCGTTCCGGTAAGCTATATCGATGAGATGGGTGCGTATCTGGATTTCGTGCTCGTTATGGCAGTCAATCCCGGTTTTGCGGGACAGAAGATGCTCTGCGACCATTTGGACAAGCTGCGGCGCGTACGTGCGGCCGTTGCCCGCTTTGACCAGAAAATCGAGATCATTGTCGATGGGAATACCACTGCGGCAAACGGCATCAGCATGCTGCGCAGCGGCGCGACCGGCCTGGTGATCGGCACATCCTCGGCAATGAAGCACGGTGCGGAGCACTTCGCCGAGGAATACGCAAACTACATTTCTGAAATAATGAGAGGATTGAACGAACAGTGATTGGCGTGATTGTTGCAACCCACGGCAGACTGGCGGAGGAGCTGCTCAACAGCGCCGCCATGCTGGTCGGCAGCGGCAGGCAGATGGACTGTGCCTGCGTAATGCCGACGATGAATCCTGAGGAATTTTTGGCGGAAACAGAGCGAAAGGTCGCGGCGCTGGATACCGGCGAGGGCATCGTTGCACTGGTCGATATTCTTGGCGGAACGCCGAACAACACGCTGTTCCGTCTGTCGAAAAAATATAATATCCGTATTGTTACGGGAGTGAATCTTTCCATGGTCATGTACTGCGTCCTGGAGCGCAGCGACGGCATGACTGCGGACGAGTTGATTGAGGCGCTGCTTCAGACGGGCAGGGCCGAGATCGTCGAATTTGGCAGGAACTGATTTCCGGCAGGAGCCTGCCGGAACCCAAATCATACTTTTTATTTTTGGAGGCTATTGTGAAAAATCTGGTATTTACACGAATTGATGACCGCCTGATTCATGGGCAGGTCATCGCCACCTGGCTCAAGACCCTGTCGAACGTCCAGCATATTCTTGTTGTTGACGACAAGGTCTCGCAGGATCCGTTTATGCAGGAGATGTTCTCCCTGCTTGTCCCCTCGCACGTTACAATCGAGATCCGTACGGTCGACGAGGCTGCCGCACTGCTTAAGGCGGGGCTGCAGAAGCCGACGATGATGATCGTCAAGGTCCCGCAGACAATTAAGAGTCTGATCGAAAAAGGTGCGGATATTGACTTTATCAATATCGGCGGCATGGGCATGTCCGCAGGCCGCACCAAGCTCTATCAGAACATCTCCGCCTCGGAGGAGGAGCGTCAGATCTTCCGGGAGCTGATGGCCCATGGCGTAAAGGTCGAAATCCAGATCATCCCCGCGCAGAAGCAGACGGATATGAAGAAGATCCTGAAATAAACAAAACCTTGGAACAACCGGCTTCGGTCGGTTATTCCTGTATTATGGAAAGGAAGGAAACGCATGAAAGCAGCACGCTTGTTCAAAATCGGCGACTTCCGTACGGTCGAGGTTGCGCGTCCGGAACCGCACGGCAAACAAATTCTTGTAAAGGTCAATGCCTGCGGTATCTGCGGCTCGGACATTCCCCGTATTTTTGAACTTGGCACCAGCAAGCAGAAGTATCCCCTGACGATCGGCCACGAATTCGGCGGCGAGATCGTCGCGGTCGGCGAGGATGCCGATCCCACCCTCATCGGCAAGCGCGGCGCGATCTTCCCATGTATTCCGTGCAGAAAGTGCGCCCCCTGCGAGAGCGGCGACTACGCGATGTGCCTTGACTACGACTACCTTGGCTCCCGCAGCGACGGCGGCTTTGCCGAATACTGCCTCGTTCCGAGCGAATGGCACTTTGTCGAATCGACCAATCCGGATCTGTCCGACGACGCACTGGCGATGGTCGAGCCGTGTACCGTTGCGCAGCATGCAATCCGCAAAAGCGGTCTGACAGCAGGACAGAATCTTCTGATCTTCGGCGCCGGTCCTATCGGTCAGATGGCCGCCCGCTGGGGAAAAATCTTCGGTGCGAGTACGGTCGTCCTGGTTGACGTGTTGGATGAAAAGGTCGAGTTCGCCCGTTCGCATGGAAATATCGCGTTTAACAGCATGACGACGGACATCGCCGCCGAATTCAAAAAGCTGACCGGCGGTAAACTTCCCGATGTCGTGATCGAAGGCACCGGGGCGGGCGCAGCGCTGGGGCTTGGTATCGAGTGCTGCAAGACCTTCGGCACCGTGGTCATGATGGGCAACCCGCACCGCGATACCACCATCAAACTGGCGCAGCATTCCATGATCCTCCGCAAGGAGCTGGTACTCCGCGGCATCTGGAATTCGCACTATGCGCAGTCTCCGATCAACGAGTGGCAATATACTGTGCAGATGCTTGACGAAGGGCGGATGCAGGTCGAGGACCTCATCACGCACCGCAGCACCCTCGACGGCATTCCCAAATTGTGCGAGGACATCTATACCCATAAGGTCTCCATCTGCAAGGCACTCTACTCCGTGAACGCCAAATGAAGCAGCGCTGGGATAAACTCATCTTGCGTGAGCTTTCGGCCGCCTTCGACGCACTGGACGAAACGCAGGTCGAGGCGCTGATAGACGAGCTGCTCAAGCCTGGCCGCCGTGTCCTGTGCGTCGGCGTCGGCCGCGTACTGATTTCGATGAAGGCGTGGGTCAAGCGTCTGCGTCATATGAACATCGACCTGAACTATGTCGGCGCAGAGAGCGAGGAGCCGATCGGCAGGGGGGATCTGCTGATCGTCGCCTCCGCCTCCGGCGAGAGCCTGTTCCCCGTCGCGATCGCAAAAAAAGCGAAGCAGTTCGGCGCGACGGTACTCTATCTCGGCTGCACGCCGACAAGTTCTGCCGACGAGCTTGCTGATCTGCACGTGCTGCTGCGCGGCAGGACAAAGTTTACGCCGCCGGACGACCCCGTTTCCGTTCAGCCGATGTCAACGCTGTTTGAACAGCAGCTCTATCTTCTCTGCGACATGATTACATTGGAAATTATGGATCGCCTCGGCTGGGACGAAGCGACCGTAAAAGCGCGGCACGCAAATCTGGAATGAGGAGGCACGACGATGGGAGCCAATAAACTCCGGCCACAGATTCAGCTTTCCCTGCGGGAATATATCGACGTATGGAGCGGCATTGCGTTTGAGCATTATCAGCAAGCCGTCAGCGACGAGGTGCTGTTTGACGCGCTGCAGCTCGACGAGGAGCAAACCGCCCGTTTCCCGCTGGAATATGGCACGACGCTCCTTGTCCTTGCCGCACTCAGCTTCAAATTCAAGCCGAAACTGACCTCGGAAAAATATCAGGCAAAAATCTGCGAACGCATGGCGGACAGCCTGTTTGCGCACATTCTGAAAGACGCGGACGAGGAAACACTGACCCAGTGCCGCACGTATTTTTTGACAAAGCTGGGCATTTTTGGGCGTTTCTGTGTCGGCTGCTATTCGAAGTCCGCCTCGGCAC
>ERZ808246.1929-NODE-1929-length-13802-cov-2.935913_pt1 | contig 13802 bp, 8 predicted proteins | sample MGYA00521083_ERZ808246 | MGnify/ENA primary metagenome ERZ808246 (study PRJEB31516, sample SAMN03275577) | gut metagenome | biome: mammalia-associated habitat; material: feces | host: Papio cynocephalus | place: Kenya | collected 2012-07-07 ...
GTGCCCACACCCGCGATGTACGCGAGTTGAGCGGACTTATACGTATAATGCCTTTCATCTGCGTATGTTTCGTGATAGCAGGTCTCGGAAACCTCGGTCTTCCCGGCTTTAGCGGATTTGTGGCTGAGATTACAATCTTTGTAGGCTCGTTCCAACAGGCCGACACCCTTCACCGCGTCCTCACAATTCTTGCCACTACGAGCATAGTGATTACCGCCGTGTTCATATTGCGCATGGTGGGCAAGGTGATGTACGGTGTTTGCACCAATGAGGCACACCTCAAGCTCCACGATGCATCATGGGACGAGAAAATTGCGATAGCAACCCTCGTGGTTTGCATTGCAGGTCTCGGCTTCGCTCCCCTTTGGATGAGCGATATGATAAGCAACAGTGTTGAGCCTATCGTGAACCACATTCAGTCGGCCACCACGCAATTAACATCAGTAACATCATTCTTGATTCCGTAAAGACATGGACTACACTCAATTTCTTTATATGCACGAGGAACTCGCCCTGTTGGCGGTTATTGTCATAATGTTCATCTACGACCTTGTGGTGTGTTCTGACCGCAAGGGCGGCAAGCCGGTGCTTAACACGGCTGTCCCTGTTGTGCTTATGGCCATTCTCACCGTTGTCAATGCCGTTCCTTGCGGGGGGGCGGCCGAGGCTTTCGGCGGAATGTACCAGTACACCCCGATGATGACAATAATGAAAACCGTGCTGAACATCGGCACGCTTATAGTTTTCCTCATGGCAAATTCCTATTTGCGCCGCGAAGAAAACCACGTGAAGCAGGGGGAATTTTACATTCTCACACTCTCCACGCTGCTTGGTATGTATCTGATGATTTCCGCAGGGCACTTCATAATGTTCTTCATAGGCCTGGAGCTTGCCTCCGTGCCTATGACGGCGCTTGTCGCGTTCGACAAGTGGCGTTCTACCTCGGCTGAGGCGGGAGCCAAGTACATCCTTGTGGCTTTGTTCTCCAGCTCACTCCTGCTCTATGGCATTTCAATGATTTACGGTGCCACCGGCACAATGTATTTCGATGACCTTGCCTGCAAGCTAGATGGCGGAATGCTCAACATTCTTGGTCTTGTGTTCTTCTTCACAGGCATGGGTTTCAAGATTTCACTTGTGCCGTTCCACCTTTGGACAGCCGACGTTTACGAAGGCTCGCCCACGGTTATCACAAGCTATCTGAGCGTCATATCAAAGGGAGCGGCGGGATTTGTGCTTCTCACCACGCTTGTAAAGGTGTTTGCGCCCATGATAAGCGACTGGCAGGAAATACTCTTCTGGATTATCATCGTGTCAATAACCATAGCCAACCTCTTTGCCCTACGCCAGAACAACATCAAGCGTTTCATGGCGTTCTCGGCAATCTCACAGGCGGGCTATCTTGTGCTTGGCGTTATCCCCGGCACGGCACAGGGCATGACGTCACTGGTGTTCTACCTCCTTGTTTATCTTGCCGCCAACCTTGGCGCGTTTGCTGTAATCAATGCAGTAGAGCAGAACAGCGGCAAGATTTGCATAAGCGAATACAACGGACTTTACAAGACGAACCCCAAGCTCTCGTTCCTCATGACGCTATGCTTGTTCTCGCTCGCGGGAATACCGCCGTTTGCCGGCTTCTTCTCCAAGTTCTTCGTATTCATGGCAGCGTTCCATTCGGGATTCCATTTGCTGGTGTTCATCGCCTTGGTCAATACAATAATCTCCCTCTACTACTATCTGATTATTGTTAAGGCCATGTACATCAATCCCAACGACAACCCTGCTGCAACATTCCGCAGCGACAACTACACCCGCATCGCTCTTGTGCTTTGCACGGCTGGTGTGCTGCTCCTCGGCATAGCAAGTTGCGTTTACGGCACGATAGACTCGCTCAGCTACGGCATCGACATTCCCGCCCTTGCCTCAAGTTGCTGCGGCAAATAAGCCGTAAATTAGCGGAGATAGAAAAACCGCAGGCGTTTAGCGCTTGCGGTTTTTGTTTTTGCGGCAGGATAAAAAAGCAAGCGGCATCTCTCTTTTGCAGGGAAATGCCGCTTGCTTTGTCTGTACTCGAAGCGGGACTTGAACCCGCACAGCCATCACTGGCCAAGGGATTTTAAGTCCCTCGTGTCTACCGATTCCACCATTCGAGCCCGATAGCGTTGCAAAGGTAACAATTTCCCGCCTCCTTGCAAAGCCTTCCATGGAAATAAATCAGGAGTAAGGCTTGGCATTGCAAAAGGTTGCCTTTATTCCATTTGCTTTGGCAATGCAAAACAGGCCGCGTTGCAGCAGTTGTTCACAAACGGTATTGCTGAAGATATGTAAAAACAGTTGCGCAAGTTAATATCCGCAACTGTTTGCCTGCGTTAAGAATATCTCCATACCAAGGCGTTTATTCCCCGAACTTTTGGGATTTGATGTTTTTCAGCAGAACGGACATTGCCTTGGGATTGTTTTCCCTGTATTCCGCCAATATATTGGCAAACCCATCGTCATCAATGTCCGAGTTGAATATGTCCGACAGTTCATCTTCAGCCTTGGGTTGCAGTTTGATGCCGCGCCGTTTCATGAGGCTTCTCAACGCAACAATGCCTTTATTGTATTCCGGTTTCGCCTCTATGAGCATACGCATTATGTTAAGGCCGGGGTCTCCTATGTGCAGCTCGTTCAGCGTTGCAATCATATACATCATTTTCGCGTCAGGGGTTGACGCGTCAAAGTTTTCCCCAATCAGCACGTTTACATCGTCGGCTTCATTGTACCGCCCCAGTTTTGCCAACGCCCGCGACTTGATATACAGCGCCTCCTGACACAGATGTTCGCCCGGAACTCGGTTCACGCATTCCAATGCCTTGCCATACTTGCCTGCATACAGGTTAAGCAGTGCCGACAGAAACTGTGCCGGCCAATGAGCCGCCGTTGACAGGGCGGAGGGCACTTTTTTGATTACGCCATAAAGGCTGTCATCGCATATAAGGCTGTCGAGAAAGCGTTTTGCCTGTTGCAGGGCTTCCTTTACGTCCCCTTTTCCCGTCTTTTCCTCCACAAGCAGCAAGTATTGCCTGGCAGCCTCATCGTAATTGCCCTTTTTCAAGAACTCATAGACAGCCTTGCCGCTTTCAATCTCGCTGTCAATTAGCTTTTGGTCGTTGTAGCCGTTGGAGTAGGCAATGATTTCGTTGTTGGTATAGGCATAGCGTGGCAAAATCTCTTTCGACAGAAACAGCCCCCCAAGAGAGCGCACGCGGCTGAGTGCCACATACAGCTGGCCGGGTGCAAATATCCCACGGTCAAGATTTAGCATAACCTTGTCGAAAGTCAGTCCCTGACTCTTGTGTATGGTGATAGCCCATGCCAGTTTCAGCGGATATTGCGTGAAAGAGCCGGCAACGTTCTTTTTCAGCCTGCGTGCGTCCCTGTCGTACTCATATTTAATGGAGTCCCAGGAGCATTTAGGTACGGCGTACGTCTCTCCGTCTTTCAGTTCCACGTGTATTTCGTCAAAGGTCAGTTTTGTTACTTTGGCAAGCGTGCCGTTTGCCCATCTGCGCTGCTGGTCGTTCCGGGTGAACATTACCTGTGCGCCCACTTTGAGGTGCAGCCTGGCTTCTACAGGCAGCCTTTTTTCCTCAAATTTTCCCTTGATGCTCCCGTCGTATGTAAATTCTCGCGAATTTATTTCCGCCAGTTTTTCCCGGTTAATGGCATCCGCCGTGCGGTTCACCGCCGTAAGGGTTATCACCATGCCGTCTCCTTCGGGCTTGCAAACACGGCTGTTAAGCTGCGCTATGTCTTCCGGGGTGATTTTGTTCATGCGCACATTTCCCAGAATGCGGAGGAAATCCCCGTCTTCCTGTCTGTACACTTTTTGGAACTCTATTTTCACAAGGCGCATTCGCTTTATGACATTTGCCTTGTAAAAGAAGAAGTTTTCCGTTTGATACATATCGCGGAGCAAATCCGTTTCCGCCCCTTTTCTTACCACAGGCGGCAGTTGGAACATATCGCCGGTGAAGATGATCTGCTTTCCGCCGAATGGGGCGTTTGTGCGCAACACCTTGCGTATTGTGCGGTCAATGGCGTCAACGGTGTCGCAGCTGACCATTGAAACTTCGTCTATGATTATCGTGTCGGCGTGGCGCAAAGCGGCGGCGTGTTCCATGTTCATGCGTCCATACACGTCTTCGGTGCACACTCCCATCGGAAGCCCGAAGAAAGAATGTATTGTGTCCCCGCCTGCCAAGATGGCCGCCACTCCGGTTGGCGCGAGCGTTATGAACTGTTTGTTGACCGTTTTCTGCACCTTGCGCAGAAAGGTGGTTTTTCCTGTCCCGGCGCGCCCTGTCAGGAAAAAACTGCTGTTCGTGTTTGCCACCAGCTCGCAGGCCAGCTCCTGCTGTATGTTTTTCGTGTCTTTCATTGTATGGTTCATGCTTGTTTCTGTTCTATTGCGGGGAGAATTTGCTGTGTGAGCATGGCGCTGTAGTCTTTGTCGAGAAAGTCCTTGTAGCATGAGTCTGTCAGGCGTTTGGCTTCCGCGTCAATGTTTTCGGAGTCCATGTGAATGTTTTGCGTCTTCAGCACTCCGGCAAGAAAATCCCGCATCATCCCCTGCGTTTCCATGCGCACGAAATCCTCATTGCGGAAAACTTTGTCGTAGTCGCGCTTTTGTATAAGCTCCACCTTTTTCCCGTTGAAAGCGTAAAGCTCTATGCCGTCAATGTAGGTCCAGTTGTGGTAAAGCCCCACTTTTTCCACAATGGCCACGCGGTTGCAGAAACGCACGCCCTTGTAGTATCTGTTGCCATTTGCGCTTTCGTATTCGTCGCAGATGAACATTTTCTGGCTGCTGTCCCATACGGGCGTGCAGGCTCTCGGGTTGCCGAATGCGGGCAGAATGTTGTCGAACAGGTTTTTGCTGATAGCCTTGTTTAGGTTTGCCATGGTATTACTGTATTTTCAGGTTATTTGTTTGTTGTTTTACGCCAGGCATTTGCGCCTGGTCTCTTCAATCATTTCCCTTGAGAACGACAGCAGTTGCTGTTCCGGGACATACGAGCCGAGGCTTTTCGCCTGCGCTTCAAGATAGTTTTTCAGCATGATGATGCTTTGCTCTTTTGCGAAACTCTCGTTGAAGAGTTGCCAACTGCATCCGCCCCATGACTTTTGGGCGATGATTTTGGCTTCCTGACCGTCCCAGCAGAACAGCTTTATGCCGTTCAGGAACGTGTGCAGGTATCCTATGCCTATTTCGTAATATACCGCCAGACGCTTCGAGAGGCGTATGGCCTGGAAGTATGTGTTTCCAGCCCCGCTGGTGTAGCCGAGTGTCAGGAACACATTCTTTTCGGGATTGTATGTTACGTGGTCGCCCGAAAGTGCGGGAAGGGCCTTTGCGGCGATGGCGGTGAGTGATGTGGATGTTGTGTTTTTCATTTTTTCTGTTTTATTGTTTTACTTGTTTTTGATTACGATGCAAAATTATGAATGCTTTTTGTTCCTGCCAAGGCTTTTTCCTAAAATACAGGTTCCTGCCGGTTTGGAACCATTTGCCTGTTTCAGGCGGGCAAATGGTGTCCGGCTCACCACCCTGTGCAGTTTTGCAGCTTTCTTATGTCGCCCATGCTTTTGCTTGCCGAACGGCGCAGTTGGTAGTTGGCAAACATCCCCTCCGTTCTGCCTACATTTTTGCGTGTGGTCTGTGCCATGCGTTTTTCCACAATGCGCCGCAATATCCGCTTCTGCACGTTGTATGATTTTTTGCTGTTCCTTTCGTTAAGGCTCAAAAAAATGCCGTCGAACAGCTCCTCCTCGATTTTGCGTGTCGCCATGCGGCATGCCTCCATTGATGCGGCTTTCTTGTATGTCGTCCCGGTTGCAACCCATGCCCAGTTCCGGACAATCAGGCGGCGGCTCTTTGCCTCTTTTTCCTTGTTGTGTTTGCGTTCAGTCTTCACAGTGTTGCTCTTTTCTTTCATTTTTTTGCTTTATCTTGTTCCCGCCATTTTTTGCAGTGCCGGCCGCCGTGGCGGTTTCGGTGTCCGACGGTGCAAAAGTATGAAGCCCCCTTTGTGTGTGCAAGTTTTTTTTCGGCAATATAGGTTCTCGTGAGTTTGGAACCATTAGGACGCCCTCGAAAAAGGCGTTGCGGCCTCTGCCGGGGAAAAAGAAGCCGGCATATACAGGCTGGTCTTGCGCCTTGTCTTGGCAACTTTTCCCGAAAACAATGGCAAACAATGTAACCGTTTGAACATCAATGAATTGTCAACATCTTAGTGTTTGTGTACAAGCGTTTTGTTTTTCAGGGCGTTGAGAGGCGGCAAAAAAAGGTCTGATGTAGTTTGAATTATGTCTGATATACTTTTTTCTACATCAGACGTAGTTTTTTCCATGTCCCATGTGGTTTTCGGGGAGTTTTGAAAGGGGGGGCAATGGATTAGTGTTGTCCTGACGGCAGAACGGACAATTGCACCTTTGTTCCAAAACAAGGACACCCCGGCTTTGTGCACCTGGCAATGAAAAGCCTCAGCCATATTCAGGCAGCACATTCACACAAATTCCCGACCACCCCGGAAAACCTGTTGTAAGCTTTTTGGGGGTATTCGTGCGTGTGGGGCGGGCCTAAGTCTTAAATGTGCAGTAGCGGCACAATGACCATATAAATATAAAATAGTATCACAAAGATTAACCCAATAGGCCAGCATAATATGCTTACTATTTTTTCCAGTATGGTCTTTATCTTTTTCATCTGCTTCAAGTTCCCTTGTGTTTCTAATGCGTTGTAATGCCCTCTCAAAATGAGGGCTTCTACAACACATGGCAAGATGAAGATTGCTCCTTTTATGTTGTAATACCCTCTCAAAATGAGGGCTTCTACAACGGCACGGTGCTTGAGTCCGACCTTGCAACGTTGTAATACCCTCTCAAAATGAGGGCTTCTACAACAGCGCATCACAGAACTAAGAACGTTCGTCAAGTTGTAATACCCTCTCAAAATGAGGGCTTCTACAACAGACAATGGAAACAGCGAAAACAAGACTTTGTTGTAATACCCTCTCAAAATGAGGGCTTCTACAACAAGCTGACGAACAAGAGCTTGTTGACGAAGTTGTAATACCCTCTCAAAATGAGGGCTTCTACAACTTGCCTCCTTATCGCCGCCATGTCCTTGCTGTTGTAATACCCTCTCAAAATGAGGGCTTCTACAACTGGCTTACAATATATTACGAACGATTGCGAGTTGTAATACCCTCTCAAAATGAGGGCTTCTACAACTGAGTTGACTTGAACACGTCTATGCCCTTTGTTGTAATACCCTCTCAAAATGAGGGCTTCTACAACTACATATCGCCCTGTATGTCAACGTCATCGGTTGTAATACCCTCTCAAAATGAGGGCTTCTACAACGCGCATCGCCGCACACCAGCGCATCGCCGCGTTGTAATACCCTCTCAAAATGAGGGCTTCTACAACTACACGTAAGACTTGCGGAAATCCTGCCGCGTTGTAATACCCTCTCAAAATGAGGGCTTCTACAACCACCCTAACACTAGTAGAGCTTTCAAAAGAGTTGTAATACCCTCTCAAAATGAGGGCTTCTACAACTCGGGGGAATGCCTTATGATATCGCCGTCCAGTTGTAATACCCTCTCAAAATGAGGGCTTCTACAACCATACCGAGAACCGCCACGAGCATTGTTTGTTGTAATACCCTCTCAAAATGAGGGCTTCTACAACAGGATGAAGATGTTCCTGCACCTGCCGAACGTTGTAATACCCTCTCAAAATGAGGGCTTCTACAACACGATTACTGTAACGTTTTTATAATCAAAGTCTTTAATGTTTTTGATTTCCATAAAAACGCGTTTTGACTAAAAGTAATATTCATTCGGATGTAAAATTAGGGAAAATGAGTGTATTGGCAAAGTCTTTTGCTTTTATTTTTTGAGAAATTCCCCGATGCCCGTGAAAAAAGAGCATCGGGGAATTTCTTGTCATTTCACTATGGCGTATCTGCCGAACATATCCTTCATGTTTTGGGCTATTTCGGGCAGGGTGGTTATCTCCACTATTCCGCTTTCAGGGTAGGAGTTGTGGTCGAACGCGTTTCTTATCTTGCGCAATATATTGCTTTGCCTGTTGCCAAGGTTTCTGTGCTGCGTAAGTTTGTTCAAGATTTTGTCGAAAGACACGTAGGACATTTCTTCGGAGGCGCCAAGTTCCGGGTATTTGGCGAAGGCCCACTTTTCCAAATCAAGTACAAGCTTTACCACTTGCGGGCGGCATTGGTCGTATTTGTTGAACTCGGAGATGAGGTCTTCTTTCTGCGCGGTGTTTGTGCCTATGAGTTTCATCAGACAGCCAATGCGCCTGTCGTTCGCCAGTGCGTGGAAATCGCCGTAGTTCTTGAGTTTCATTCCTCCAGACTCTATGGTGTACTGTTTGCCGCCTTTTTCAAAGGTGAAGGTCATTGGCATTGTTTCTGACAGGATGCCCTTGTCGGCATCGGGCATGATGTTTTTGAGCTTGAAATCCTTTCCTTCAAAATCGGCATGTTGGGTAAAGGCTTTTTTCGCCAGCATGAACAGCATGGCGTCCTGCACTTTTTGGCGGCGTATGGCCTTTTCGCATTTCTGGTAGTCGTTGCGGCTGCCGCTGAGGCGTTTTGCAAGTATTTCGTCAAGCACATTGTCCGGAAGCCTTTTGGAATAGCCGCAGCCTTGGTTTTTCCTCGCAGCCCATTTGCGGTAGCTGCTTGTCCGCCCTTCGCGTTCGCGCCAGAGTTTTTCCCTTTCCTCCACCGAGGTGAACATATGGCGCAGGCCGTCCTTGGAATCGGTTTCGCCCATAAGCATGTCCATATAGCGGTAGTTGCGCTTCCATGCGTAGAAGTTCTGGAAATCGTCGGCCAACACCCTTTTCATGTATTCCCCGATAAGGAATGTTACATTGGCATTGTCAAAATCCACATCTTTCATCTCGGGCAGCCCTTTTAGGAAAGCTTTTATGTCTGCGTCAAACATTTGGCGCGGCAGCTCAATTGCCAGGTTCTGGCTGTTGCCGTATGTCTGTCCCAGATATTCCTGATTGGGCTTTTTCCATTTGTTTTGGTTTCTGTTCACGAATGGCACGCTGGCGGTTTTGCCGCTTTCAATGTCCTTCGTCAAATTGGAAAGGTAGCGTTTGCGTTCCCTAAGGTATTTGTCGTAGAACTCTATGGTGTTCTTGGGCAATGCCGATGCGAAAACTTTGTATAGGAAAGGGTGGGCGTTAGGGCTTTTGCCGATGAGCCTTGCTTTTTCAAACATTCCCCTGAACTGCTGTTCCGCCTCCGGGTTGCCGTTGCTGTTGTATGTTGCTATTGCCGCTTGCATTACCCTGTAGTTTAGCCCGGTCATTTTGTCGCTTCCGTCTTCGGTGGTTGCAGGTTGCAGCTTTACAATGTCCTTTGCGAGGAAGTCGGCAAGCCTTCCGGTGGAAATCTGCCTGAAGTTCGGCTTCCCCATTTTGTTGTCGTGCGAGCTTATGCCTTTTCTGTCCTCTTTCAGCCGTTCCAGCCGCTTTTCTGTGTCCGCGAGCATTTCTTCCACCGTATTCTTGATGAAGGCGTTCACGTTTTTGGCGTGCGCACAGCCGTTTATTGCGTCAATGGCTTTTTGCGGAAGATTCCAGAGTGCTATGCCGAAGCTTTCAATGTTTTCTTTGGTGACGGCGTCATTGCTCATTGCCTCGAACAGTTTCATGTATTTGCCGTACACCTCTTTTATGCGCTCCTCTGTTTTTTTGCTGCCTAAAAGCAGCATGTGGAAAGCCAGCGCGGGTAGTTCCAGCGTGCTTATCCTGCAGGCGGGAACGTCCTTGGCCACATACCATTTGCCGCCATACTCTTCTATAAACGGCAGTATGCAACTGTCGGTGAACTGCATTTCCACCTTGTTGTTCTCCAGAATGTAGTGGGAGTAGGTATCGACTACATACGGGTAGTTTTCCGGGTTGCCGTCATCGCGCCTTACGTTTTCAAAATCACGTATGCTGATGCCTGAGTTTGCAAATTTACCGTCTTCGCTTTTGCGTTCGGCCTCGATTTCGTCTATGCGCCCGTAGCCGTTAAGCTGGTGTTCTATGACCCTTACGCGCGTTTGTCCGTCAATGCAGTTTTTGGCGGCGTTGAACAGGTAGCGCAACTTGCCCATGTTTACATGGAAACGTATGCCCTTGAACAGTTTGTTGTAGTCAATGTATTGCAGCAGCAACTGGGCGAAACGGTCGGAACTGCGCATGAGCAGCACTTCGTTGTGGTCGTCCGAAATGGTTCTGAACCTTGCCTGCTTGTCTGCCGACAGGGTGTCAAACAGCTCCTTGGGGCAACGCTTTGTTTCGTTGAGCATATCCATTGCCACCGACATACCGTCTTTTAGGGAATGAATGCGGTCTTTGGGAAGCTTTATGCTGTGTATCCCCATGGAGCGGCAAATAATCCTGTGTTGTTCCGAGTTGGGCTTGTATGTGGAGAATATGGACAGCTTTGATATAAACAGGTTTACATATTGCTTTTCAAGGAACAGGCATATTAGCAGTGCAACTCCAACGCCCGACAAATGCAGTTTCTTCGCAGGGTCGCCGTTGTGCGACTGCAAGCTAAGGAAGAAATCCAAATTGACGGTGGCTTTCCTTTTCCCGTCATCCCCTCTTGTCTGCTTGTATCGGTTGTCCTGTATAAAGGCAAGGTCTTCTGTGCTGTAAGAGTATCGGTCTTTCATGTCCCGTAACGCCACGGTGTAATATTCGTTTACCATGTTGGCAAGAGGCTGCTCGTTTTTCAGAAAGAGGTATTCTTCGTTCTCGCTCAGACTTTTGGTCATGAAGTGCGCAGTTGTGTTTCTGTAGTTCTTCAGAACTCTGAAAACTTTGTCAAGCACAAAAAACAAATCCCGGCTGTTTACTGCGAGTCTGTTTTCATTGTATTTCTTGTTGGAGTATTCCCGTTGTCTTTCCGCCATTATTTTCAGGAACGGGAAATAGAACTGCAGTTTTTCCATTACAAACAATGTGGTTTCCGGGTTGTTGTCTGTTTCGTAAGCGGCATTTTTAATGTGCAACATGACAGGATGCTTCCACAGATCTTCTTTATAGGACTCGCTGTTGCCTATGCAGGCAAGTTTCTGGATGTGGTCAAGCACTGTTTGGGCGTTCATCAACGCCATTACGGCGTATGTTCCGAATTGCTCTTTGTAGTTATTTATCAGGTCAGGAATTTTCATGACAAATATGTTTTATATAGTTCTTTATTAATTGTATGTGCCAAATTCAACAATGCAAATATAGTGTGTTTGCGTATTATGGGCAAGCGATGTATGTTCTATAATGGTTCCTGTGTTTAGGAACTATTGTCGGTTGGGCTGTTTTTCGTTTTCCGGAGCGTTGCGCTTGTAAAGTTTCTGCATGGCTTCAACTTTGTCTGCAAAAATCTTGCGTACATATTCGGGGGCGATGATTTCCAGTCCGTCTCCCATTTGCAGTATTCTGCCGATGAATTCGTTGTTAACTTCAATGTGCACTCTGAAATCGCCGTAGCTGCCGTCTTTGTGCTCTCCGTATGGAACAATGCATGTCTGGCTGTGGTGCATCGGCTTGGTTTCGGTGAGTTTGTAAATGTTTAGGCTGTGCGCACGTATCAGTATGTCTGTGGCTTCGTTCCCGGCTTTGTGGCTAACTCCGATGATGTCGCTGAAGAAACTGCTGTAAAAGTTCGCCGGTGCAGACTTGAAGGGCACATCGTACAATTCGCGTGGCTTGGCGGCTATTCTGTCCAAAGCTATGTTGAAAGCCCATTCCGGCTCTTTGCCTTTGGCGTGTCCGAGCAAGTGCCACCTGCCGTTGTATTCCCTTAGATATTGCGGGTGGAATACCAATTGCATTATTTCCTCTTCATAGGGCTTGTATTCTATGGCAAGAACTTGTTTGCGTTTCACCGCCTCGTAAAGGAACGGAAGCAGTTCTATATTGGCCAGAACCATGTTCATGCTGGAGGTCAGCAATTCCCCGCCTTTCTGTTTCCTTGTTTTTATTTTCAGCAAGTCCTCGCATCCGTTAAAAAAATATTCAAGCCATGACATGGGGAAAAATCCGGAAGAATCCTGGCAGAATTGCCAATACAGCCGGATGTCGTTTACCACTTTTGCGTTTATCGTATCTGCAAGCGGGTTGCTGTCTTTGCCTGTATATTTGTAGTGCCTGTTGCGGTTGTTGCCTTCGTGTATTATGCTTTCCTCTCCGCTTTGCGCTTTTATAGCTTTGCATACGGCGGGAAAGGCTTTTCTCAGTTCGCCGTAGCCGTCAAGTTTGCTGATAAGCTCTTTTGCGGATTTCAGCCCTCTTGTTTCTGCCATGACATCGGCATAGGTAATCCACTTGTGGCTTGTAAGCAGTTTGTATGCCGCTTGGGCAAATGCTGCGTATAAACTGTCTCCGTCAAAAATATTGCTTCTGCTCATGGGTGGTCAGGAATCGTGTGGGTTAAGCTATTTTCACAATATGCTTTAATATCGGTTCTGAATGTATTGATTTGATTAATTGATGTCTTTTGAAGTTGGGTTATTATATTCAGTAATACGGTTATGCTTGAAAGCAAATATAGTGATATTAATTGAAATATTATGGGGTTTTCATGAAAAGTTGTTTGTCTGTGCCGCTTGCGTTTGGGTGGGGAGGGGCGGTTTTTCGGGGTAAAGTGTTAATTTTGCACCTTGAAATTTGAAACATGGCTGTGAGGGTAAATTCTAAATACCAGCTTTTGCTTTATCTCGGCATCCTCAGCACTTTCGGGCCGTTTGTGATGGATATGTACCTTTCGGCGTTTCCGATGCTGGCGGGGCATTTCGCCGTGCCGTCGTCCATGGTGCAGCTCAGCCTCACCTCCTGCACTTTCGGTCTCGGCATTGGGCAGCTTGTGTTCGGCACGGTGAGTGACAGGCTTGGCAGGAAGGCGCCGCTGATGTTCTCGCTCGTGATGTTCATGCTTTCCACTTTGGGCTGCATATTCTCGCCCACGATTATGGTGTTTGTTGCCTGCCGCTTTGTGCAGGGGCTTGCCGCGAGCGGGGGCATTGTGCTTTCGCGCTCAATTGCCGCCGACAAGTATGGCGGCAGGACGCTCGCCAATATGCTTGCCATTGTGGGCACGATAAACGGCGTGGCCACGGTGGCTTCGCCTGTGTGCGGCGGCGTAATGACCGAGGACGCGGGGTGGAGGGGCATTTTCTGGTTTCTCTTCGCTTTCGGCTTCGTGCTTGCCGTTTGCACACTGAAGTTTGACGAGACGCTTCCCAAGGCGGGGCGGCAAACCCTGTCGCTGCGCGATGTGGCGGGCAGGTATCTGCGTGTGGCGGGAAACAGGGCATACACCGGCAGCGTGGCACAGTATGTTCTGGCCATGGCGCTTTTGGTTGTGAACCTTTCGTCCGCGCCTTTCATAGTGCAGCTCCATTATCATATGTCGCCGGGGGCGTTCAGCGTGGTGTTTGCGGTGAACGCCATAGCTTTGGCGGTGTCGGCGGGCATGACAGCCAGGTTCCGCACCATGCAGCAGGCTCTCGGCCTGGCGGCAAAGGGCGCACTGCTGTTTTCCGTGCTGCTCGGTGTTGCGTTCGGCGTGGGCTGCGGATTTTTGGTTTACGAATGCCTTGTGTTCTGCATATATCTTATGATTGGCATTGCCATAACATCGTCGAATGTGCTGGCAATGGACAGCGAGCGCGGAAACGCGGGCATTGCCTCCGCCATATTAGGCGGCATGGCTT
>ERZ808246.1930-NODE-1930-length-13791-cov-3.318943_pt1 | contig 13791 bp, 8 predicted proteins | sample MGYA00521083_ERZ808246 | MGnify/ENA primary metagenome ERZ808246 (study PRJEB31516, sample SAMN03275577) | gut metagenome | biome: mammalia-associated habitat; material: feces | host: Papio cynocephalus | place: Kenya | collected 2012-07-07 ...
TGTTCTCCCGCAAAACCGGACGTTTTCAGAATTTCCTCGCCCAGCCACTTGTTGCAGCTGGCCGCCGAGAGCATACAGCCCATCAGGTGATAGCCGCCGTCGGCATGGCAGAAGGAGTGCAGGGCGTTGTTCGGGTCCACCCCGAACTGCTCGGACGAAATGAAGATCGTGCCGGATGTGCCCAGGCTGATATTGCAGCCGCCGTTTCCCACGGTGCCTGTCCCGACCGCCGCCGCAGCATTGTCGCCCGCACCGGCCACGACCTTGACGGTCTCCGGCAGGCCAAGCGTCTTTGCCGCTTCCTTCGTGAGCTGGCCCACGACCTCGAAGCTCTCAAACAGCTTCGGCATCTGGCTCTCGGAAACGCCGCAGATGTCCTGCATTTCCTTTGACCAGCACTTGTGCTGCACGTCGAGCAGGAGCATCCCGGACGCGTCCGAGTAGTCACAGGCGTGGACGCCGGTGAGCTTGTAGGTCAGGTAGTCCTTCGGGAGCATGATCTTTGCGATCTTTTTGAAGTTTTCCGGCTCGTTTTCGCGCATCCAGAGGAGCTTCGGGGCGGTGAAGCCCGCGAAGGCGATGTTGGCCGTCAGGCTGGAGAGCTTGTCCTTGCCGACGACGTTGTTGAGATACTCAACCTCTTTGGACGTCCGTCCGTCGTTCCAGAGGATCGCCGGACGGATGACGTTGTCGGCTGCATCCAGCGCGACAAGGCCGTGCATCTGCCCGCCGGAGCCGATGCCCGCAACTTCACTTGCGTCAAAGCCGCGCAGCAGCTCGGGAACGCCGGTCACGACCGCGTCCCACCAATCCTCAGGATGCTGCTCCGACCAGCCGGGGTGCGGGAAACTGAGGGGATAGTCCTTCGTCACCGCGTTATGAATCGTTCCCTCCGCATCCACAAGCAGCAACTTCATGGCAGAGGTGCCAAGGTCAATTCCGATGTATAATTTCTTCATAATTTCCTCCTCAGCGGGCTGTCACCAATAATCGTGGTTCTATAGATCGTATGCTCCCAGCTTGGCAGAATCGGATTAAAACAACACACCTGCTCACCCCATTTATAGCAGAACAAACCCTTCCAGATTCCGATGGTCTGTGCCTATATAGATCCGGCAGCCGGGATCATAGACAAACTGCTTCTCTGTCTCGTCATACCGCATCAGATCCTGCTTGTTCACTGTAACGGTCACAATCTTTTCTTCACCGGGCTGCAGAAATACCTTTTGGAAGCCGCAAAGTGTTCGCGCCGGGCGGTCAGCAGGAGAATCCGGGAAGGAGGCATAGAGCTGTACCACTTCCGCCCCGGCCCGGCTGCCGGTATTGGCAACGGATACGGCGATCTGTGCATGACCATCGCCCACTTCGATCAGTTCCGGCTGGCCTACCCGGAAAGTGGTGTAGGACAGGCCGAAGCCGAAGGGATAATCACATGGTTTTTGCTCCTTATCCAGTTTATGGTAGCCATGGTAATAGCCGTAGTGCTGCGCCTTGGTATTCCACTTGATATCCGGATAATCGGATTCCTTTTGCGCAATGGCGAAGGGCAGCTTGCCGCTGGGATTGACCTTACCGAAGAGGATATCTGCCAGAGCACCGCCGCCTTCCATACCGGGATAGTAGGCAAAGAGTATGGCCTTTACCTTATCCTGCCAGTCATGGGTCAGGATTACATTTCCGCCCATAAGCACAACGACGGTATTGGGATTGATGGCACTAACCGTCTCAATCATGCGAATATCTTTTTTATGCAGCTGCAAGGTTTTCCGGTCACCGCCGTGGGTCCACAGGTATTCACCCTCGTCACCATGGCTCATGCCGCAGACGATCACAGCACAGTCGGCCTTGCGGATGGTTTCCAGCTTTTTCTTTACCTGCTTTGTGGGAATGTAAGCCGATCTCGCCTGCGGATATTCAGCCTTCATTGCCTGGGTCAACGTGGTCACATAGGGCGGTCGAACCTTGGAGGAACCGTGGTCGCCGATGTTCTCCGTATCCGCCAGATCGCCCACCAGTACCACGGAAGCACTTCCTTCCAGCGGAAGCAGGTTATCCTGATTGCGGATCAGGGTGATGGATTCTGCCGCTGCCCGCCTTGCCAGAGCAGTATGCTCCTTGCAGGCAAGGATTTCTTTCCCATACTGAGGGTCATCCTTTCTTGCTGCCTCAAAAGCAAGCGTCGTTCGGATGATCCGACGGCAGGCTTCGTCCAGCATACTTTCCGTGATCTCACCTTTTTCCAGTGCTGCCTTTACCTTTTTCTCTGTATAGGTCAGCCGCAGGTGCATCTCCACATCGCAGCCTCCGCTGATGCCGCCCCCAGCGGAGCTGACACCGAAAGCAAAATCACTGATCACAAAGCCGTCAAAGCCCCAATCTGCTTTCAAAACTTCCCGAAGCAGGTATGGATTGTGGCCGCATTTTTGACCCTTATAGAGGTTATAGGCATTCATAACGGATGCCACCCCCCGCTCCACCACCTTTCGGAAATGGGGCAGATACACTTCCTTCTCCGTCCGCTCATCCGCAGTCACATTGACCTTAAACCGGGAGCGCTCCATGGAGTTGAAGGCAAAATGCTTGACGCAGGCAATGACATTCTGCTCTTGTACGCCCACCATTAAGGCAGAGGCCATCTCGCCCATGTGGTAGGAATCTTCGCCGTAGCATTCCTGGCTGCGGCCTGCGCCGGGGTGATAGGGAATGTTCATGCAGACACCGCCGAAATAGTCGCCGCCGTTTCCCAGAACCTCTTTCCCGATCACCCGGCCGATTTCCCGCTCCAGCTCCGGGTCAAAGGAGGCGCCTCTTGCCATGGGAACCGGGAAACAAGTGGAGCTGCCGGAAACACAGCCCCGGGGACCGTCACAGAAGTGCAGTTCCGGCACGCCCAGCCGCTGGCAGCCGCCAAAGGGGTAAGGCACCATGTTGTAACCTCCGCCACCCATACTAGCGGAGGGTTCGCTATGGCCTGCCATCATATGAATTTTTTCTTTCAGGCTCATCAGCGATACGATCTGGGAAGCTTTCCCATCAAAGCCCATACGGTATTCTTTTGTACATTTCATTTCTGTTTCCTCCGATACAAAGTCACATCTCCCGTGATGCCGGTACGATGCAGCACGAGGGGGAATACTTTTTTCAGAATCCAGCTTTTTACCCTGGCATTCACATCCCGGGCAGCTGTGGTAGCAACTTCAATGGCAAGGTAGTTCTTTCCATCCGGGGCCAATTCACCCAGATCATACACAAAGGGTGGCTTGACCTGAATGCCAAGGCTTCTGCCATTCAGAAACACCTCCATGCTGTCCCAGCTTTCCGTGACCTCAAGCTGGAGCTGCTCCTGAGCAACTGCGTCAAATTCCGTCTCGTAGCGGATAAAACCAGAAAATGAAGGCTGTGTCTTCGAAACATCGTCCGGCAAAGAAACCTGCTTTGCGTCTGCAAACTTAGGATAATCTACACTACGGCACAACATTCTGTTCCATACAGTCAGTTTTTGCTTTACCTCAAATTCATCTTCATCCTCAGGGGCAACCGGCAAAGCATGACCTGCGATCAGTATCAAAGAGTCTCCTGCATTCAGATGCAGTTCCACATCGCCATCATTCCGGCAAACACCAAAGGTCTTATCCACCCATGGATCGTAAGCATAGAGTTCTCCCTTGAGGGGCAGCTTCACCTGCCCATGGTAAGCGGTATTCCCTTCATTCACCAGCAGGAACAGTTCCTCCTTGCCCCGGTAATGCAAGATTCGGATCCGGTCATTTTCCGGAGTCAGAACAGACTCAGGCAGTCCCATGGATTTAAGCTGGGAAATCAGGTTTTCAAGCTTAACGACTTTCCCTGTGAAGCCTTCTGGCAGGCGGTCAATATACAGTGCGTTTTTTAGTTCCCTTACCTGCTCCGGCAGGAATCGGCAGGCAGGTACGATCACCGCATCAAACTTGCCTGCTTGATCCAGATAATCGATGGGCAGGATGGTGTAATCAATCTGACGATCATAAAGCACTCTGCCGATTTTTTGCGGCAGCATACTGTTCTTCGCATCGGCCCACTCTGCCTCCGCATTATAGAGGATTGCCACCTTTGACACGATCTCACCGCCGGAGATCTTTTCAGCCACCCGATCCATATAGGAAAACAGATGACCTGCATGCCGGTAAAGCGGGTTATGTCCATGAGCATAGAAGTGAGGCGGGCAATCCTGATCCGGGAAATCTGCCATAGAGAAAGCATGGGGTACAAAGTAATTGATGCCACGCACCAAAAAATGGTCAGCAATATACTTCATTTCCCGCATGGTAAGACCCCAGCCGTAGTTGCCAAAAATCTCACACATGGCCCGGCCTTGTTTCCGTTCTTCCAGCTGGGCAGCGGAAACCGCAAGTTTCGCCAGCATATAGTGATAAAATTCGCCGTCCCGCTCCGTGCTGACGGGGCTGTTTCCAGCGGAGATATCCTCACCCTGCGGCAGAACCTGACCGCCGATGTCATCGATACCGGCCATATCCTGTCCGGACAGGCCCCGGAAATAGTGACCGAGGCTTGCTCCGGTACAGGTGTGGGTGTTGTTATCCTCAATCACATGGCCGATATATTGCACACCATGCTCGTTGCACCATGTACCGATCTGCTCTGAAAAACTCTTCTGCACAAGCCGGGTAACGGTGTCCATGTATTCCACACGAATTCTCGCTGTTTCCTTCGGATCCCGGTCATTCAGCCACAGCAGAGGCAAATATTGACCAAAATCGTGTCCCCACCGATTTTCCAGTTCCCGGGCAAGGGACTCGCTCCACGGAAGATCCTGGTGCGTGCCCAGCACATTGTGATGGGCATACAAAACAAAGTTGCCAAGCTCCGGCTCATCAGAGAAGAATCCAGCAATAGTCTTTCCAAAATGCTCCCGGTAGTGCTGCCAATGGGGTTCATAGACCTGATTGATCAGCAACCGGCAGCTTTTTTCTTCCATCATATTGATGTAATTGCGGTGAGGGCCGAGATTCCGGGACAGGCCGCATACCGCCACCGTCCAATTGCCTGCAGGCTTCTGCCAGATATCCGATTCAATTTTCTGCACCTGGCCGTTTGGACCCAAAGCTGTAATACTGAAAACCTGATCGTCATCAAATTTCCGCTTTTCTCCCAGCTGCATCTCGGCCAGCTTCCAAATGAATTTCTGCGGATACTTAGGCGGTGTTTTCAGCTTTTCCAACGGCAGACAGATATTCCTTGCCCGGCCCTGATAGCGAAGCTGATGGCAAAATACACTTTGACGGCAAAGGTCAACCTTTCCCTCTTTCAGTGCGCCATTGGCATAGCCTGTGGGAAAATGGCTGTCGTCCAGGATCCAGACCTGCATATCCCGCTTTTGGGCTTCCTCCAGCAGGATATCCATATCATGCCACCACTGCTCCCCGCAGAAGTCGGGATGGGGGCGGCTTTCCACGCAGAAGGCATTGCAGTTTGCCTTGTGGATCACATCCACGTACTGCCGCAGTGTTGCGTCATCCTCGCCCCGTATCCAGAGAAACGGGAGCAAATGACTTCCCTTTACATAGTCCTTCATAACTTATTCCTCACGGCCTGTAACGCAGTTCAGATCGATGCCCTTGGTTTCCCGCACCTTGAACAGGATCATGAGGATGCCGATCAGCATACCGGGAACGGCAATGATCATGTTAACGGGACCCAGATATGCATCACCCATAATATTCGTCAGGATTGCAGAAAGGACGCCCACAAATACCGTGCATACAGCAGCCACCAAAGGCTGCACACTCATGATGGAGGCACGCAGATTGGTAGGTGTGGATTCCGTGCACATGATACCGCCGCAGGTATCCATACAGCCCCAATAGGCACCAATGGCACAGCCGCTTAGGAAACCGATCAGGTAGGGATTCCAGCCTGCGTTTGCGCCCATGAAGAAGGTTACATAACAGAGCAGAGCCGTTCCGCCCATCACCGCAACGGTCTGCTTTCTGCCGAATCGGTCGGAAACAAAGCCCTGGATCGCGGTCAGCAATGCCTGCCCCACCGGGAACAGCATCAGGCCGCTGGTAACCCGAGGAACTGCCGCCACACGTGCTGCTTCCATCTCCATACCGGAAGCCATGAAGCCGGTCATATAGCCCTGACTCATAACAGCTTCGTAGTTGGTGGTCATCAGAGATCCCCACATGGCAAAGCCACCACCGATCAGCAGCCAGCGCAGCTGCTTGTTGCGCATACCGTAGCGGAAAGCCGCACCAAGACCGCCGTTGGCATCGGCACCGGACTTGTCCTTCTTCGCATTTTTGCGTTCTTCGTCAGACTGCTTCAGGTAAGCAATTCTGCGGCGCATGAAGGGTTCTGTTTCACGGATGCCAACAGCGGCGATGAACGCGATCACCACAGCAAACAGTCCCAAAACCATGTACACATTATGCCATCTGGAAATATCAGAACCCATCAGCAAATTGCGGAGCATGGGGATCAGGATCACAAACAGAGTGGTAATAGCCTTAATGACCGCATAAATGGTGACACGCCTCTTTGCGGGAACGGATTCCATTAAGTAAAGCATCTGCACATCGTGGGGGATGAAGAAGCTGACCATCGTCGCACCCAAAATGTAAACCGGGATACTGTAACTCAGGGAGATCACGATCATGGCTGCGCCCATACCGATGGTATTGATGATCAGAAAAGGTTTTCTGCCGTACTTATCAGACAGAGGCTTATACAGGAAGCTGCCGAAGGTGCCGATGAGAGCAAATGCACCAAAAGCGCCCATTCTGGCAACCGCAAACTCTGTACCGAAAACCGGAGCAAACAGATTCTGAGCAATAACACTGCTCATCTGATTGCCGATGGTAGAAGTGATCTCATCGGCAATATAAACGATGGTGATGACAAACAGCAGATACCACAGATAGGTGTTTCCTCTGGGACGAGCCAACTCTCGCTCCAGCTTTTGAATCTCTTTCAATTCCTTCTCTTTCTGTCTTTGGATTTTTATGCTCATGCTTCTTTCTCCTTTACTCTGTAATAAAATCGGATACCTTATATTTTTGTTTTTTGTCCTTCTTGAAGAAGTTCAAAAAGCCTTTCACACTATGTCCGTTGGCGCTGAGGAGCATTCCATCCACGAAACCGCTGCCCATCACATCTGCCAGAGAATCCAGGTTGGTATGCAGCAGTGCCATAGCCTGTCCTTCGTTGCCGGGGATACTAGAGGCACCCTTGGTCATTATACCGAGGACCGTTTTGCACAGCCAGGATGCATCCTGCAGCTCAAAGAAGAAATTGCTGCGGTCGTACTGTCCTTTTTGGGTTTCCTTCCGCTTGGGCATCCCGGCAAACCGCTCTTTTCCGAAAAGGCGGACAAAGGTATCCTCAGACGGTTCCCCGTCAGGTTCAAAATACCATTGCGGCACAGTGACCTTCAGTCTTTCTCCACACAAAGATATATTTTGCCGCAGAGGAAGGCTTTCGCTGCTGCCACCGACCTCAATCACATAGGTACCCGTTTCCAATGCCCAGCGCTGTTCCTTTGTAAAGAAGACACGCAGCACATCCTTGGAAACAGAGAAATGAACCTGCCGACATTCCCCCGCAGGGATAAAAACCTTCTCAAAGTCCACCAATTCCCGCTTTGCATTGGGAATGGCAGTGCGAGGCTTCTCAGTGTACAACTGTACCACCTCTTTTCCGTCCACGCTTCCGATGTTGGTCACAGTTACGGAAATATCCAGAGTATTCTCCTTATCCGTAACAGCAAGATCGGAGTACCGGAAGTTCGTGTAGGACAGGCCATGACCAAAGGGATAGCGGACCGGCCTGCCTGCTGTCTGGTAATAGCGGTAGCCCACGAAGATACTCTCCCGGTAGAGCATCTCAAAGAAGTCCTCCTGAAAGCTCTTGGCACAGGGTACATCTTCATAGCGGATTGGCCAGCTTTCCGTCAGCTTGCCGCTGGGATTGACCTTTCCGGTAAGCACCCGGGCACAGGCGGCACCGCCGGCCTGACCGGAAAGCCCGAGGAGGAGAATAGCTTTTACTCTATCTGCAAATGGCAGCTCTATTGGCGCACCGGAGGTTAGAATCACCACCAAATTGTCCGTTTTTTCGATCAGCGCATCGATCAGCTTCAGGTGATAGGATGTCAGCTTCATGTGGCAGCGGTCAAAGCCCTCGGACTCCTGTCCGTTGGCTGAACCCACCAGCACCACCGTCACATCGCTGTTCGTTGCGGCTTCCAAAGCATCAGGCGCAACCTTTCCCGCGGCAGGTTTTCCATCAAACCCGGAATGCCATGTATAGGGAACGCCTTCCTTATCCATTCCGTTACAGAAGGATTCACATTTGTAAGGGGTAACTGTACTGGACCCGCCACCACCCACGGGGTGTTTCCTTGCAAGATCTCCGATGATGCAAATGTTCTGGCCTTGTTTCAGCGGCAGAATATTACCGTCATTTTTCAGCAGCACCGCGCTTTCCTCCGCCTCGGTTCTGGCAAGGAGATGATGCGCATCCAGATCTGGCTGAGGTGCTTCGATGCCGTAAACCCGGTCGATCAGCCGAAGGAGCCGCGTGCAGCATTCATCGATTTTTTCCTCACTGAGCCGACCTTCCTTGACCGCGGCCATAACAGATGCAATGTGCTTATCGCCGGAGTGGGGCATTTCCAGATCTTCACCTGCTTCGAATGCCTTTGCCCGGTCTTTCATCGCACTCCAGTCGGACATCACAAGGCCCTCAAATCCCCATTCGCCCCGAAGAATATCGGTAACAAGGCTTTTCTTTTCACCGGTATAGTCGCCGTTCATCATATTGTAGGCGGTCATCACCGTGGCGGGCTTACCCTTCTTCACGGCAATTTCAAAGGGCTTCAGGTATATCTCCCGCAATGCCCGTTCGTCCACGATGGCGTTGTACTCGGTTCTGTGGATCTCCTTGTTGTTGCAGCAGAAATGCTTCAGACTGCCGCCGGCACCGGTGCTTTGCAGACCGTTCATCCAGGCTGCGCCCATCTCGCCAGAGAGAACAGGATCTTCGGAGAAATATTCCATATTTCTGCCACAGAGGGGATTGCGCTTGATATTCACACCGCAGCCCAGCAGGATCTGCACCCCGGCTGCCAAGGTTTCTTTACCCATGGCCTCTGCCACCTTGTACGCAAGCTCCCGATCCCAGCTACAGGCAAGCAGGGAGTTGGCAGCAAAGGCCGTGGCCGGAACGGTGTGGTCTTTCTTTCCGCCTTTGAATACCTCTTTGCGCAAACCATGAGGACCATCTGAAACGCTGATTCCCCGGTCGATCACACCGGGAATGGTCAATGTGGACCAATTGTCCGCACCATTGCAGAATCGAATCTTCTGCTCCAATGTCATCATTTGTAAAATGTCCTCGTACATAATCAAGCTACCTCCACAGCAAAAAATTCTTTACAGTTTACCGGTTTTCTTCAACCATACCAGCATATCCCGAACCGTCTCTTCATAAGGCCGGGCAGAAAATCCCAGTTCCCGTTTTGCCTTTGTACAGTCAAAGTCATTGTTTTTGACAAGATTGTACACAGAAAAGGTTGTCAGCAAGTTTTTCTTTCCGCTTTTGCCTGACAGTTTTTCCATTACTGCAGCCAGACGGTATGCTGTTTTTGGTTTCAGATAATGGGTGATCATTCGGCAGCCGGTTTCCTTATGCAGCAGTTGTGCAAGACTTTGGAAGGTGACGACCTGGTTGGACAGGATGTAACAGGCACCCTTTTTCCCTTTTTCCGCAGCAGCAATCGTTCCCGCTGCCAGATCTCTGACATCTATCATGTTAAACGCACCATCGATTGCCATCGGTATTTCACCCCGCACGATGTTTAGAATTAGATTTGTGTTTTCTCCATGTGCATGGTCTCCGGGTCCAAAAATACCCGCAGGGTGAATGACACAAGCATTTAAGTCACGGAGTTCAACTGCATTGAGAACCGCCTGCGTCGCAATTGCTTTGGACCGACTGTAACAGCCAACAACCTGGTCCGGATCAAAATACAGAACCTCTCGAATCTTCTTCCCCTGTTTCTCCTCTGGGATCGCACCTGTAGAGGAACAGTACACCAGTTTTTTACATTCCGGATGCCTCAGGCACGCATCAATGATATGCTTTGTGCCGCCAACATTTACATTCATCACAAGATTGCTATGCTCCGGCGTGATGGAGATCACAGAAGCAATATGCAGACAGACGGTTTCTGTTCCCTCCGGAACGGTAAAAAAGCGTTCCACATCCTCTGCTTCGCACAGGTTACCCTGCATCACCTCCACCCCTTCCGGGATCTGCGATATGGCAGGATCCCCGGTCAATGCAAATCCTCGAACCGCATGACCTTTTTCCAACAGCTGGCTGCAAATATTGCCTCCTAAAAATCCAGCACAGCCTGTAACTAAATACAATAATTTTTCCATCTGTTTACTTCCCTCTTAATCTAAACGATGTGTGCCCTGAAAAATGCAAGCTCATCCATATTCATTTGCTTTGCTTCAGCGAAATTCATATTGGTATGGCATACATGGGTCAGATGTGTATCTGCCTCTGTTCCATAGCATTTATATTCTGCATCCACGCCTTGACTTCTGAGCAGCTTCCACATTGGCTCAGCTTGTTCCTTCACAAAATCGTAATAGGAGGTCATCACATAGGCCGGTGGGAATGCCTCGGTAATATTGCCTTTCACATCCAGCATAGGTACAAACCTTTCTCCGTTTTGACCCAGATAGTCCTTCATTAGCCCTGCCATCAAGCCCATCATGGCATCCTCGGATTGAAGGAGCTTACTTCCATCCTCGATGTTTTTCGGCAGATGGAATTTCTTTTTCACTCCTTTGGGAACAGGGCCGATCTCATAAGTACCGCCATTAAGACCAACCGCGCTGATTTTCAAGCCGTCCGGTACTGCGAAGGGGAATAACTTTGCGTAATCGGGATTGGTTGCAATCGCTGCATACTGGCTGACCATCTGTGCGCCGGCAGAATCACCCACCAGAAACAGGCTGTTCATATCCAGGAAGTATTCCTGTGCATGACAGCGCATCCAACGGATAACTTGATTGATCTGGGCAAGCTGGGTGGGGAATCTCTTTTTCGGTGCCAGATGGTAATTCATATTCACCACTGCAAAACCCTGCTGTGCCAAAAACAGGCAGTATTGCAGATACACATCCTTTGTTCCGTATACCCATCCGCCGCCATGGACATTCAGGATCACGGGCAAGGGCCTGGACGTTCCTTTCGGATAATATACATCCAGCATCTCGTATTTTTCCTGCTTCCCTGAAAAGCTGAGATCACGGTGCAATATCAGATCTTCCGGGATCTTCAGATCCCTGTCTCTCTTTTTATCCCCGGAGCCGGAGATGATCTTGAATAATAAGCCAACAAAAGACATATCTACACTCCTTGCATTATGGATCTGTTTACTCTTCCAGCCCGGTAACCTTAGTCAGGTCCACTCCCTTGGTTTCGTTCACCTTGGTCATGATCAAGATAATCGCAAATGCCATGCCCGGAACAACCATGCACAGATTCACAGGGCCGATCAGCTGATCGCCGAACACATTGATCACCGCCGCGGAAACGAGACCTACGACAATGGTCATCACCGCACACACGATGGGCGTTACAGAAAGCACCGAGGCGCGCATATTGGTGGGAGTGGATTCTGTTACCATATACAGATTCACTGTATCCGCACAACCCCAATATCCACCTATGGAAGCACCACAGAACAGACCAACCACATAAGGATTCCAATGATTCACAGAACCGAAATAGAACATCAAATAAAAAGCAATGCAGCTGACGCCCATGATCAGAACTGTGGATTTTCTGCCAAACTGATCCGCAATAATGCCCTGCAAGGTCATAAGGATCGCCATACCTACCGGGAATAACAGCAGGCCATCGGTTACAAGAGGAACTGCCGCAGTTCTTGCATTGGCAATATCCATACCTTGATTCAGGAACTGCGTCATATAGCCCTGACTCATCACCGCTTCATAGTTGTTTGTCATCATCATGCCCCACGTGATAAAGCCGGCAGCAATCATCAGGCTGCGGATCTGCTTGTTACGGAAGCTGAACCGAATGGCTGCGCCCAGACCACCATCTGCGTTGGCAGCAGTCTTGTCTTCCTTTGCGGCAGCACGAAGCTCCTCCGGCTGCTTCAGGTATTCGATCCGGCGTGTCAGAAAGGGGACAGTTTCCCGAATGCGGAATGCCGCAATTGCAGTAACAGCCAGTGCAAAAATACCCAGCACCAGATATACCACGTTCCATCTAGACAAATCGTTTCCCATGATTACACTACGAAGTACCGGGATAAGCAGGACTCCCAGTGTGGTAATGCCTTTGATCACTGAATAATATGTACCTCGTTTTTCAGCAGGAACAGTTTCAAACAGATACAGCTGCTGGATATCGTGGGGTATAAAGAACTGGATAATAAAGCAACCGACCATCCATGCAGGAATGTTGCAGCCCACAGCGATCACCACCATGCCAACACCCATACCCAAGGTATTCAGCAGTAGGAAGAGCTTGCGTCCATAACGGTCTGAAAGCGGCTTATAAAGAATCGCAAGAATGCTGCCTAACGCGCCCGTCAATCCAACCAGGCCCATTCTGGCCAAAGCTACCTCCGCCCCGAACACCGGAGCAAACACCTCCTGTGCAACAACACTGTTCATCTGATTGTTGATCTGGCTTGCGATCTCATCGGCAAGATAAATGATCGTCACCACAAAGATCGTATACCACAGATATCCCTTCCCGCGGGGTCTCGCCAGCTCCCGTTCCATTTTTTGAAGCTGCCTGGCTTCTTTTTCTAGTTTTCTGTTTTGGTTTTTCTGTTTGCTCATAAAGCATCCCTCTCACCTTTATTTATTACATGAAGTTCTGTTACTGCGCTCTCGGCACCCTCTGTGTGAAAAGACACGCAGACTTTTCCAGGTATTTCTCCGGCCTGAATCACCGCCAAACATCTCCCCCGATAGGAAAAGTGACCAGCTTTATCAAATGACTCGTCTGTTTTGTACAGAGCACTGCCGAAGCCCAACAGCTTTGCAGGGCCCTCCACACAGGCATCTACTCTTTGCTCCATGGCAGGAAGCAACAAGCCCATTTCATCGGTAAACTCCACCGGAATATAGCAAAGCTCGCCGCTTTGCACGTGAAGAATCTGTTTTTCCGGGTACGCTGTCAGCTTCATCGTACCGTAACCCGTAGAAAGAGAATGACTGGACATCACTTTGTCATCAGAATCCATTACCTCTGCTATCAACGATCCCGGTTCGTACCGGACACAAAAAACTGCACGGAAGTCTTTCAGCCTTTTCTGTCCGATTTCTGCCATTGAGCAGCAATCTCACAGAATATCCAGCGGCATAGACCTCCACCACCGCCTTTTTTCCTTCGTATCCGGGCCAGTTCCAGCTGTCTATGCAGTCCGTAAATTGCCACGAGCCTTTCACCGGCTGCTCTTTGGCATGATTCAGTGGACGCACACCGATAAAGGGTTCTTTCCGCAGTCCCCACACGATTTGTTGGAAAACCATTCCCGCCAGCGGCTTTCCGGTAATGTCGATCATGCCTTGATTGGCAAGCAGCGGTAACCCCTTGTAGGAATGATAGGTCCAGCCCATGCAGGCTTCTCCAAGGTAATCCCATGCGGCCCAAACAAAATCACCCAGGAGCTGCGGATGTTTCTTTACCCGTTCCCAATTATAAGGCAGGTCTGCCACCAAAGTTTCTGAT
>ERZ808246.1932-NODE-1932-length-13787-cov-7.910355_pt1 | contig 13787 bp, 13 predicted proteins | sample MGYA00521083_ERZ808246 | MGnify/ENA primary metagenome ERZ808246 (study PRJEB31516, sample SAMN03275577) | gut metagenome | biome: mammalia-associated habitat; material: feces | host: Papio cynocephalus | place: Kenya | collected 2012-07-07 ...
CGCGTATTGGTCGGAGCGGAGGGATTTGAACCCTCGGCCTTTTGCTCCCGAAGCATAGAGAAAAACCGCATATTTCCTAAGAAATAAAGGGGTTTTTGAGCGCAAAGAGCGTTCTGCCCCCCGATTTGCCCCCATAGTTGGGGTTGCGTTTCATGGGGGCATTTGCTATAATTGTAAGCCGTTGGCACTAATTGGAACTTTTGACGCCGCCAGGCAACGCCAACGCCGGGCGGCAACCGAGTGAAAGGCGGTTGAGTATGGGATTGAGAATATCAAAATACCCGGATGGAACCATCCGGCCAACCTGGTGGGCACGGTATTGCCGGAAGGGCAAACAACACGATGTTGATTTGCGGGTGCCGATCGCGGGCACCATTCCGCACACCCCCGATGGCAACATATCGTTGACCGTGAAAGGCGATGCCGAATTTGAGCGATCGCGCCGGGCGGCGGAAAAGGAATTTGAGCGATTGCGCAAGATTCGCGCCGAAACCACCGATGACATGCGGGCGAACGTGTACAGGGTGCGCACGGGCGAATGCATTGATGGCATTCCGCTTGCTGACCTATTCAACCGCTGGGTGAGCATGAAGCGGCAACGCCCGCTTTCCTCCATTTGGCGCAAGGCGGCAAAGACCTGGTTTTCTCGATTCGCCGCATTCGCGGGTGCGTACGCCAGGAAGCGCGGCATAGTTTGCGAAACCGTCAACGACATCACACCCGAAATCGCCGGGGCATGGTTTGATGACATCAAGGCCCATTACGCGTGGGAAACCGTCACCAAGATGATGACGCTGATGCGCGGCGCGTTCCGGCGTTATTCAACAAACGGCAAGGTAAACCCGTTCGCGGATATTATCACCCGCGGCGGCGGAACGGACGGGAACGGCAAGATTTCCCGCAAACCACTGACCGACGCCGAACTTGAACGGTTGTTTGATGCCGCCCGTGGCGATGAATTTGTGTATCCGCTGATCGTCACCGCGGCTTGCACGGGCATGCGTTGCGGCGATGTTTGCAATCTGAAATGGGCCGATGTGGACTTGCGCAACGGGTTGATTGAGTGCAAAACGGCGAAAACGGGCACCCGCGTCACCATTCCGATCATCGGGCGGTTGATGGACTTGCTGAACGATCTCAGCGACATACCGGGCGATGGAGCCGAACCCGCGGCGTATGTTTTCCCGGCGGCGGCGGCGAAATACAACCCCCGTCCCAAAATCGGCGACGATGGGCAACCTATGAAGGACGCGAACGGCAAGATCGTGATGACCGATAACGCGGATGCGGTATACAAAGCGGTGCAACCGTATTTCGCGCGGGCGGTGATGGGAGATACCGAACCCGCCAGGATTGCCACAGATGTGGAAACGCGCAATTTGGCCGATGTGATTGATTCCGCCAGGTTCACGCCAACCAAGCGTGCGCGGGTGATTGAAGTGTACAACCGCCACAAGGCGGGCGAAAAGTCAAAGGACATCGCCGCCGCATTGGGCGTGCCCCGTTCGCTTGTTTCAATGGACTTGCGCGAAGCCGAAAAACTGACGGGCGAAACCTTGCGCCCGTTGGCCAGTATCAAGGCGCAAGGGAAGGCCCGCATTGACTTAATCGCCCATACCCGGGTATCCCGCGGCGTTGGCAAGCGGGCCGCAAGCGTTTACGGATGGCATAGTTTGCGCCATTCGTTCATCGTGGCGGCACTTGATTCGGGCGTGCCCGTTGAAAAGGTTCGCCAAATCGTGGGTCATGGAGAATGCGAGACCACCATTGCTAATTACTACAACCCCACGAAGGAGCATGAAGCGGCACGCATCCGGGCGGCGATGGAGAACACCGCAATCGGCAAGCGCACCGGGCGGGATGGTGGCAAGAATATCGCAACAACCATGCCTGTTCGCGCCGAACCATCGGTTGATGACCTCATTGCCGGGTTGAGCAAAAAGCAAAAACAGGAATTAATTGCACGCCTGGCGGCGTCAATATGATATAATATACACCGTTGCGACGTGAAAGCGCATCAAGCGAATTTTTATTTAGCCCTTGCTCACGGCGTGCCATCTATCCCGGCACCTTTCACCCGTGGGCGGGGCGTTTTTTTTCTTTTTAGAGGTTGAACATGGACTATTTGGCGTTAGACTATTCAATCATCCCCGAACCCGTCCGTGAACCGTTGCGGAAATTCGTCATATCCGGGTGGGAAAATGCCGCCAACGACGGCACGGGCGATGCCCTAGGGAAGGCGTGCGAAAGACGGATGACGAAGTTTGAAAAAGAGCACGATGACGAATTGGCCCAAAAATGGGCGGGGGCAAAGGATGCCGTGCGGGGGATATGCATGCGCCATTCGTCATCTAACGAATTCAAATCAGCGGTTGACGCTGTGATTATTGCCGCCAATAGCGAATATGCAAATGCGGCGATAAAGAAAAGCGGCCCGGGGCAAATGGCCGCAATCACCTTGCCCCCGCTTGCAGATATTATATCGGCCGCATCAAGAGGTGAGATCACGCCCGAACAAAGCGTAAGGAAATTTTGCGATTGGTATGCCGATTATTTCACAAAGGTGTTTAGAACATACACGCGTGAAATGGTGGGCAAAAAAATCAGCCCGGGCGATTGGCACATGGGGAAAGCAATTAGTTTGATGCAAAGCGGGGCGGCAGAACTTCCACCAAACGAACGCATGCAGTGTTTCATTCCGCTTGACATCCTGTTGCAGGGCATTGCCGATGCTTGGCCCGATGCCACCGCCCACGCCATGAGTGCAAAATATCACTTGGGCGAAATGCGCGATTTCATGGGGCATAAGGTTGATACATGCGAAGAATGTGACCGGGCGCAAAAAAGCGTTGATGAATTCAACGAACATTGTGCCGAACTGAAAAAAGAGTTGAATAAACTCTCAGTGGTGCTATTGGATGCAGGAAAGACGAACTTTGATACTTTGCAAGAAACGCTTGCTTGTATGGGCAAGCAACTTACCGATATTGGGCGGGATGCGAAAACCGCCGCCGAACAATCAACCATTGCGGCGCAGGGCAAAAGGATTTACGCCGGGAATGAAGGCAAGGGTAAAGGCGTGCGGGGTGTGGATAAATTGCCGAAAGGAGATGCCAAAAAACAACGTTTCCCCAGAGATGCCGCAGCCCTTGTGATCCTACGGTTGGGGGCATATTTGGTTTGCCCCGAATATTATGGATGCCCCATCGATCAAGAAGACGGTGATAAAATTAAGAAGGGGATGCGAAATGCGAACCCATCGGCGGCGATACAGGCTATTTATTGGTGGCCCTGCACGCAATTTAGAGAGCGCATGACGCAACGGTATAATCGCCATCGTGATTTTTCGTCCTTAACAATAGAGGACCGTCTTACATGTTTTAGGACATGGGCGCAATATCTTCAAAGATATATGCGCAACGCGCCCAAGACAACCTAACATCGCCACATCAAGAACGGAAAATAAAGTTTGGCATTACAACAACACCGAAGCACGCCGTTTACAGAACATGTTCTAAATGTGTTCTGAATATGTTCTGAGTTATCTCAATTAATTAAAAAATCTGTCCCGCCGATTCCGGCGGGTTTTTTTGTACTTAGTCATAATAAAAACAAACGGTACTCCATCCACGCGGGTGAATTCTCTATTACTAGAAGTAGACGGATTTGGCGCGTTTTAGTAAAATGGGCGGCGAAGAAGGCGGGAACTGCATGGATACGTAAATCCACCCGGGGAACGCCCAATATAACTACGGAGTATCATGAAAAAGAAAAGGACGAAAATACGGGTGCCATACCCGATCAAAGCGGGGTTGCCCGAGAATGTGCTTGCGCTTCGGCTTATTGCGAACGCCGGGGGTGACCTTATCCAGTCTGATAAACACGGGCATTGCGAAATCGCGGTGCGCAGGCTTATCGTTGTCTGGCGGGCGCACGGATACCCCGAAACGAAGGTGGTGCGCCTGGCGCGGCAGGCCGTCAAGGCGTTCTTGGCGGGCGATAGCGTGCCGATGGGCGATGGCATCAACCCGGTTGTTGAATTCATGGCTGATGTAGAGGAGATGTATCCTTTCAGCAGCATTGATGAACTCATCCGCCAGGTGGTGCCAAACGAACGTTGCCGCACGTATGCCGCCGCCAAACGCGCCTTCAAAGATGCGGTTGATGCCGGGTTGATCGTCCGCCGCAAGTCATTGTTAGACCCGGGATACGAATATTTGCTTGCGCACGAACCAATCACCACACGGGTGCTTGCCGTGGCCGATGTGGTTGAATGTGCCGCCACCGATCGGCGTGGCGTTCCGTTGAAGGACGTTCAATACACGGTAGGTTTGCGCATCGGGGGCGGCGTATACCGGGCACTTGAAGCGGTTTGCCGTGCAATTAACGCCGGAGTGGTTCGCGCCCGGTGCGAACACGGCGAAAGGGGGCGCGAGTTGTTCCTTATGCCCGGCAAGGCTTCCAGGAAAGGCGGTGCGCGATGATCGCCCGCGAACTGATGACGGCCAGCCGCATGAACACGTTTGTGGCGTGCCCGCGGCGGCACTTTTACGCGTACGAACTTGGGATGCGACGGGCTGAACCGGGCGACGCCTTGCGCATCGGCACCGCCATCCATTGTGCGCTTGAACACCGGGCGAAAGGCGCAACGGTTGAAGACGCGTACAACGCCGCCATCGGCACGGGTACGTTCGCCGATACCGACGCCGCGATGCTGTATGGCTTGATCGGCGGGTATTACGCCGCCTACATGGACGGCAACGACGCGATCGGCACGATGTATCCCGAGGTTGAATTCTGTCTGCCAATCGGAGGTTCACGCACTTTCATGGCGGCGGGTAAGATTGACGGACTGGCGGTACTGAAAGACGGACGCACGGCCCTGGTTGAGCACAAGACAACCGGGGAGGATATTGGGCCGGATGCGCCGTATTGGCAAAGGCTTGTCCATAACATCCAGTTGATGGCGTATGTGATTGCGGCCCGGGCGAACGGTTGGGATGTTGAAATCATTGTGTATGATGTGATCCGCAAACCGTGCATCCGGGTGCGGCAAAACGAGACGGCCGAACAATTCGGTGAACGGTTGTTTGCCGATTGCCGCGAACGCCCCGAGTTTTATTTTGCCCGGCGCGAGGTTGCGATATTGGATGACAACATACGCGAATTTGAGGTGATGCGCGGCATGCTGTGCAAAATGATTCTGTATTGCAAGGCGGCCGCACGCAAGGCGGCGAAACCCGAACATGCGTGGATTCGCAATTGCAACGCCGTGACATGCCGGGCGTGCGAATATGCCCCGGTGTGCTTGCAAAACATCCATGTCGACCGCGATAACGTGCCGGGCGGGTTCGTCATTGGCCCGGCAAACCCCGAATTGTCAACAATAACGGCGGGTAATACCGCCATAACATCAACCGCCAATGAAAGGTAAAACTAACATGGCAAAAACGAACGACATGCCGCCCACAATGACGGCAACCGCACCCGGCCCGAAATCGGGGCACGGGAATTTCCCGCCGCCGCCCGCGCACACGAATAAACCCCGCGTGGAATTCGGCACCATAACCGCCACATCCGGGCATCGTGTTGTGATCTATGGAACCGGGGGGATCGGAAAGACCACCCTGGCGGCGCAAATGCCCGCACCCGTGGCGTTCATCGACCTTGATGATTCGTTGCGCGTGCTAAAAAGCCGGTTTGACGAACAAGGCATCACGCCGAACATCATGCCCGTGAACGGCGTGAACGATTGGGCCGGGTTGCTTGCCGCGCTGAACGCCGATGGTTGGGACGCCGTGAAAACAATTGTGATTGATACCGCAACCCGTGCCGAACTCATGTGCGAACGCCATGTGATCGCCACGGTGCCCAACGACAAGGGCGCGAAAGTGCCAAGCATTGAAGCGTACGGATTTGGCAAGGGGTATACGCACAAGGCCGAAGAATTCAACAAACTGTTGGGTGTCCTTGACCGCCATGCACGGGCGGGGCGCAACGTGGTGTTGATTTGCCATGATTGCGTTGCCAACGTCCCCAACCCCAGCGGCGATGACTGGATTCGGTACGAACCGCGGTTGCAGAACCCGCCTTCGGGGAAATCGTCAATTCGCGCCGCCGTGAAAGAGTGGGCCGATCACCTTGTGTTCGTCGGGTACGATGTTGTGACCGATGGCGGGGGCAAGGGCAAGGGTGGCGGCACGCGTACGATGTACACCGCCGAACGCCCGCATTGCATGGCGAAATCACGAACCATTGATGCGGCGTTGCCGATTAACGGCGCGTTTGATTGGAGTGTAATCCTCAAATAATCTAGGACGCCGCCGGGTTCGGTTCATCGCCGTGCCTAGCGGCAATCATCAACAAGCAACAAGGAAAGACTAACATGGGTAATTATGACATCAATTTGCCGGGCGGCGTATACCACGCCCGTGCCATATCGGCGGGCGCGTATGAAACCACGGGCGGTGCGCTGATGCTAGGCGTTCAATGGGAGTTGGACAACGAAGGCCGCAACACCATCACATCGCGCGATTGCCTTATCACGAAGGCGGGGGCTGTCATGGAAAGGAATATCAAATCAATCCGCGAATGGGCACCGGGTTGGGATGGCGTTGATACCGAATGGTTCGGGCAACATTTCTCCGAATTTGACGTGAATTTGGTTATTGAACGCCGGGTTGATTCGTACGATGGGAAGGAGAAACCCGAAGTGAAGTACATCAACCCCATTAACCGCGCTTCACATGGCGCGATTCCGGGTGCCGATCAAAAGGCGTTGGGCGCGAAATTCGGCGCGAAACTGCGTGCGTTCGCGGGTACCATGCCAAAACCCATCGTGGTGGGAAGCAAACCCACCATGCCCGCAGATGACAAAAAGGCGGTTGCCTGGGATGCGTTCAAGGAAGCATTTAGCGGCGAAGAAACAGAACGCAACGCCGAATGGCTGAAACTGATCGGCAAGGCCGTGCCGGGCAAGACCGATTACACGGCATTCACGCCCGCCGATTGGGACGCGGTGATCAAGGCGGTTGAAGAGTACGCCGCCCTAACGCTGCCGTTCTAATGACACCTTGCTGGGCGTGCGGTTCGTCATGGACTTGCCGCCCGGCAGCATGAAAGGATGCACGATCATGAGCCAGGCCGAATTGATTGATAAAATTTTGCGTGCCAACCCCGCCATGCAAACCCGGATCAGCGCAATATTGAACGCCCCGGTTGCCATCACCGCGCGAGTTGATGCCTTGTTGAACGGGCAAACGATCGTTTGCGATGACAAACCGAAATGCGAATTGTGGACTATCTCGCAAACCGCGCGTGAATTGGGTATTTGCCGCCGCCTGGTTCGTGGACTTATCGCCGCCCACGAAATTGAAACCGTAGCCGTTCCGTTCGGGCATCCCGCCAACCGCACCCGCGTCACCGCGGCATCGGTTGACGAATATTGCAAGCGATTGAAGATGGCGGCGATGGCAACGACGAAACCGGGGGTGCGCCATGGGTAAGCGCAATGCCGCCGTGTCCATGCTGTCAATGATCGATTGGCAACGACTTTTAGCCGTGTGCCCGCTTGAATGTTCGGGCAATATGGCAACGGGCGATTTCCTGGCGTGTTCGTACGCGGGTGATACAAGGTTTGGCGCAATGGCGCGAGACAACCGCGTGTTCAAAATCGGCAACCGCACGTTCGTTTACATCCCGGAACACGATTTGATTGTACGTGACGATTTCCGCCGTTGGGCGATCGCCAATTGGAAAACTGTATTACGGAACATCCCGGCGAAAAGAAAGGGTTTGTGATTATGGTGAGCGCGAAAACCGAAGTGCCGCAGGCCGAACTTAACGAGACGGTGGGCCCGGACATGGAGTACGTTAATAGACTGCTTGCGGATGAGATTGCCGATGCCGCCGATGCCGAACACGCCGCGAAATCAACATGTAAAGATGCCGCCGATTGGTTGGATGAACCCGACGAACCCGACGAACCGATGGTTCGTGAACTGATTGAGCGGGGCGAGATGGTTGCCATTGTGGGGCAATCAAAGGCGGGCAAGTCTTTCATCGCATTGCAATTGGCGGTGTGCGTGGCGATGGGATTGCCGTTTTTAGGCCGCGAAACCACGCGGTGCCGGGTGTATATCGCAAACCTTGAAGTATCACGGAAGCAGTATAAAAAGCGATTGCGCAAGATTTGCGCCGCCCTGGCGATTACGTCCGATAAACTCCGGGGGTGGTTGTTTGTGGATAACATGAAAGGCGAAACCGCAACATGGCAATGGTGCCGGGAAGAAGCGCATAGACACGATTGCGGCCTTGTGCTGATTGACCCGTTTTATCAGATTTTCCATGGCGACGAAAATGACGTTAACGCCATCAATGACGCGGTTGACGAAATGAAGAAGTTCCAAAAGGCCGGATTGACCACGGTTATCGTATACCATTCCCCCAAGGGCTTTTCGGGGGATCGTCAACTCATTGATATGATTTCGGGTTCTTCAATCCTGGCGCGTTTCCCCGAGACTATCATTGGACTACTGAACCATGCCGGGCAGACCGATTGCCGGGTTGTGAAATGCGTGTTGCGCAACTATTCGCCCCCGGATGATCAAACCATCCAATTCGACAATGGAGTATACGAACTTGCCGATGATATTGCACCCGTAGTGGAAACCGCCCGCACGCGTGCAAAAGGCATATCACGCATACAGGATGATAAAATACCCGGGGTGATTCGTTCGGTGCTTGAAGAAACAGGCATGCAAGAGGGCAAAGGCGATTTTGTGCGGAACGTGCAAGACAAATGCGCCGGGATGTGGGGTGCTAACATGCGCCCGGGCGAAAAGAAAGTGGTCGGGGTGATTCAGAAGATGATAGACAACCACGAGTTGTGTGAACTTGATCGCGCCCATAAGCAGGGCGGGGCAAAATGCATTTGTTTGCCCGAACAAATGGAGATGTTCACGAACCCGCAGGTGGTTGATGGAACGGGGGTGGGAAAGTGACCGCCCGCCATTTCCCGATACCCCTGTTTGGCGGCCCGGCGGGGTTGTGTTATGTTATGTTGCGCACCCCTTATATAAGGGGGTGCGAGACATAACATACAACACACCCGCCGTGATGTTGCGCAAGTTATGTTTGGCACACTACTTGCGAGACTTGCGAGACATGGAAGACATGACAAAGGCAAAAGAAGGAAAAATGCGAACCATGATTAACACCCAAGACCGGGCAAATACAAGATTGATTGCGGCATTGAACGCCACATTGGATGAATTTCCCGCCGGGCGGGGGCGGCGCAACTCCGAGTTGCTCCCCCGGGCGTCATGCCTTGCCGTCAAGGCGGGCATGGACGGCGAAACGTTCTTGGACGCCGTCAAGGGCGTTGCGCCCGATATGGGCACCGCTGACATCCGCCGCGCCTACATCAGCGCAACGCGGGTGGTGGAACGCGGCACGCCTGGAAGGTGCTATATGTTCCCCCGCCGGGCACCGCGGCAAGACGCGCCGAAATTCAAAGGCCGGGTGCGTTCGTTGATTGCCGCCGGGCGGGATGTGAAAACCCCCGATGGCCTGGTGCGGCTTTCCCAATACCCGTTCATGGACGATGCGGGCGTGCATGCCGATACCGCCACGCACATTCGGTGGTTGTTTCATGATGATAACGATTGGGCGTACATATTCGGCAAGAACGAATACGGGGCAACCCCCGGCGTGATCGGCCAATCAATCAAGCGGGCGGGCGAATGGTTGAGCGAGACGGGCAACCCCGCCGATGCGGGAGAACTGATTGTGCCCAATCCGCTGACCGGGCGGAAAGGCGAAACAACCGAGGGCAAACCGTCATACATCGCGCAATCGTGCCTTGCGGCATACCCGCACATCATCATGGAGTTTGACGATTTGCCGATTGCCGAACAATGCATGTTTTGGGCCGGGTTCATCCGCACCGCCAAACTGCCGTTGGTGTGCCTTGTTTTTTCGGGCCACACGTCCATTCACGGGTGCATCCGGGTTGATTGCCGGGATGCGCTGACATGGTACGCCGTACGGAGCAAACTGATAGACCTGTACGCCGCCGATGAGGATGCCGCGTTCCGCGTGGATCCGCAAGCGATGCGCCCCCGGCAGGGGATGCGACTTGCCGGGGTGGAACGCAAGGACACGGGCGAAAGTCAACGCCTTTTGTGGTTGTGCCATTGGCACGATGATGGAACGGAGGTTCTAGAATGGTGAGCACGAATATAATGAACACGGATTGCAATATCAACAGAAACGCGCCCGAAACGCCCCATGGCGGCGTTTGCGGCGATTCCCATACAACCACACGCCCCGCATGCCGTAAAGCAACCACAGGCCGGGAAACGACGCCTCCGGCGCATTCGGCGGGCTTGGCGAAAGGAGAGTGCCACAATGCATGACGAACCGCCACCGATCCCCATCAACCCCCGTTCGTTCGTGACCGCTGACGAATTCCGCGATGCCGAACGGGCGTTGAAGCGAACCAGTCAAAAGCGAACGCCCCCGATGATGCCGTTCACCATCCTGGTTGATACCCGCGAACAGACGCCGTTGACGTTCCCGCCAAACGTGCCCACATGCCGGGTTGGGTTGTCCACGGGCGATTATTCTATTGCCGGGTGTTCGCGGGAATTCACCGTTGAACGCAAATCGCTTGCCGATGCCATTCATACCGTGATTCATGACCGCGATCGGTTCGTGCGCGAACTTGAACGCATGCAGACGTTCGCGTTTCGTCGCGTCATCATCACGGCACCGTTCGCGCGGGTTTTGCGCGGGCAATACCGGCATTCAAACGCAAACCCCAATTCGGTGATCGGGTTGTGGCGTTCGCTTGAAGTGAAATACGATGTGCCAATCACATTCGCCGATGACGGCGAACAGGCGGCGCGGCACATCGTGGATTGGGCAAAGTATTTCGTGCGCCAACGGGCGTTGCGTTCGGCGTCGGGCATCCCGGGTGCACCCACCCCACCCCCCCGGCTTAGGTACTGTCAGCAATCCGATGACCCGTGACCCTAGCGGCGGCAGTGCGGAACTTGGTCCGATTCCACCAATAAATACCAAAGAATGCCAATTATAACACACCCCCCGCACTGGGTGTACAACCACGATTGTGTTTAATTGGTGCTAATTGAACATGAAAGGATATTAATACCATGCCATTGAGCGCACAAAAAGACCGTGAACGCCACGCCCGCAAAAAAGCGTTGGCAAACGATATTGGGCGGTTGCCCAAAGTCAAAGACCCGGAACGCCGCGAACGGTGCCGCGGTTCGCTCTTGGAATTCATGCGGGCCTATTGCATGGGCGCGGGTGGGTTTCTCAAATCCGAGCCATCGGCCCGCATGGGCGAAATTATCGCGCACTTGCAGACGGTGGTGACCGTTGGCGGGCGCGAACACATCCGCATGGCCCGGGCGCACGGCAAATCGTCGTTCATTAAGGCGGCGTGTGTGTTCGCCCTGGCGTATGGGTACCGCAAATTTATTGTGGCGGTAGCGGCCCGATCAAGCGATGCCGGGGCGATGATTGCCGATATATTCACGTTGCTTGAAGAGGGTGAAGCGTTTGCCGCGGATTTTCCCGAAATCGCCGTGCCCATCCGCAGGTTGGGCGGGATTATGCAACGGGCTCAAAACCAAACATACCGGGGTGCCCGCACCAAAATCGCGAAAACCGCCGAACGCATCGTACTGCCGTCCATTGCGGGTTCGGCGGCATCGGGTTCCTTGTTGGTTGCGCGGGGATTCAAAGGCGCGTCGCGCGGGTTGGTTCGCGGTGCCATGCGGCCCGATTTGGTGTTGTTTGATGATTTACAGGACGATAAAGCCGCGCACAACCCGCGCACAATCCAGGGATATGACGAACTGATAGAAAAGAACTTCCTGGGCTTGGGCGGGCACGATAAGCAAATTGCCGCATTGATGACGTCAACGCCAATCGCGCCCGATGACCTTTCTGAATTGTACGCCACAAAAAAGAATTGGAAGACATTCACGTTTGCGATGATGATTACGCACCCCGATTGTTGGGGCTTGCCGGGTGATTTGTGGCAACAGTATTTCAGGATCAAGCAGGACGCGATTCATGATGGTGAACCCGAGCATGTCAAGGCAAACGAATTCTATAAGGCACACCGGGCGGCGATGGATGCGGGCGGCGAAGTGCTGAACCCGGAGTTTTATGACCATGAAACCGAGCTGAGCGGGATTCAACACGCAATGAATTTGCGGTTTGCCAACGGCGAAGATTCGTTTAGTGCCGAATATCAGATGCGCCCGGTGCGTGAGCATGACGTGTACCGCATTTCGGCACCGCTGATTGTTTCACGGGTGCGCCGGGGCACGGCGGCGTTCACGAAACCCGAGGGCACGGTGTTCACGGCGTGCGCAACGGACTTGAACCCCTCGTATGCGTTCACCACCGCCATTGTGTGTTTTGACAAACTCCAAACCGGGTTTGTGCCATGGTACACCACATTCACGGGTGCGCCCTTGCCGATACGCGAGGATATGCCCGAACAAGTGCGGGCGCAACTGATTATGCAAGCATTGATTGCCCACGGGCGGCAAATCGTGGCGTTGGCGAAACAACATCAATTCGGAATTACCCAGTGGGGAATTGACGCGGGCGGAAAGCAATGGGATGTGGTGAATAATTTCGCCAGGCATGATCGTGCAGGTAATTCGCTTTCCAAAATCCATTGCGGTTGCGGGTGCATGCCGATGGTTGGGCGTGCGGGGTTATCCTGGAACCCAAACGTAAGATCCCGCATTGCGCCCGAACGCAACAACACGGTGGTCTGCGCTGATCAATCCAAGGGTTGGCGATGGTTGGCGTTCAATGCCGACGCTTGGCGAGAGACGGCGCAAAAGGCTTGGTTGGGCGAGACGGGTGCTCCGGGCGGTTTGTCGCTTTATGACGGAGAGGGAACCCGGCACGGCGAACTTGCCGCCCAAATCGCCGCAGAACAGTTGGAGTATAAGATTACCACGCAAACCGGGCGCACCGATTACAAATGGCGCACCATCGGCAAAAAGCACGATTACGGCGATGCGATCACGATGTGTTATGCACTGGCGGGTTGGTACGGCATTTCGGCGGGCGGGTACACCCCGGTGTGCACGAAGGTTGCGCGGCGGCACGGTTATCGGCTTGTCTAGCGGCCGCAAAAAAAAAACACCCCGGCCGACCCCTAGACGGGCCGGGGGGCCGGGGCGTACCGTGAGGGAAGGTTGTTTAGACTAAGCCCGGGTGTCATTCTGCGAAGCAGAATTATGCCGCAGAACTATGAATACCCTCTAATTGACGCGAGGAGGGGTCTAGGAGCGAAGGCGTGCATTCCCATGTGGGTTTATACCCGTTAACGCGCAAAGCGATTCTAGACCCCTCTACGCGTCAATCCCGCAATAGTGCCGGGTGTGCCCATTGGCAATCCGAACCGCCCGCCCGACGATCGCGCCGGGTTCGGCAACCGCACTTGACACCGCCGGGCGAGAGATTGTTGGAAAATTGCCCCCATGCCCGGCACCCCGGCAAGAACCTTGGACGTGCACCGCACCCGCATGAAAAGTGAACATCAAGAAAAAACGCATTTTTCTGCCCCCAGTTTTGCCCCCATACCTCCTAGTTGGTTTTTATTGGTTTTAATTGTTCGCCTCAGAAAACAAAAAATGCGTTTGACCCTTGATTCTATTGGGTGAAACGCACTTTTTATTGGTCGGAGCGGAGGGATTTGAACCCTCGGCCTTTTGCTCCCGAAGCAA
>ERZ808246.1934-NODE-1934-length-13773-cov-5.118968_pt1 | contig 13773 bp, 12 predicted proteins | sample MGYA00521083_ERZ808246 | MGnify/ENA primary metagenome ERZ808246 (study PRJEB31516, sample SAMN03275577) | gut metagenome | biome: mammalia-associated habitat; material: feces | host: Papio cynocephalus | place: Kenya | collected 2012-07-07 ...
CGCCGCCCATCGTCTCGATGCCAAGAGACAGCGGCGTAACATCGAGCAGCAGAACGCCCTTGACGTCACCGCCAAGCACGCCGCCCTGGATGGCTGCGCCGACAGCCACGCACTCATCGGGGTTGATGCCTTTGAAGCCTTCCTTGCCGGTCAGCTTCCTGACCTCGTCCTGCACGGCCGGGATACGGGTCGAACCGCCGACGAGCAGAACCTTGGAGATATCGTTTGCAGTCAGGCCCGCGTCCGCCATGGCCTGCTTGACAGGGCCTGCGGTCGCTTCGACCAGATGGGCGGTCAGCTCGTTGAACTTTGCCCGCGTCAGTGTGACGTCGAGGTGCTTAGGGCCTGTCGCGTCAGCGGTGATATACGGCAGGTTGATGTTCGTGGAGGTCACGCCGGACAGCTCAATCTTGGCCTTCTCGGCGGCTTCCTTCAGTCTCTGCATGGCGACCTTGTCGTTGGACAGGTCGATGCCCTCTGCCTTCTTGAACTCGGAAACGAGGTAGTTCATGACGCACTCGTCAAAGTCATCGCCGCCAAGGTGGGTGTTGCCGTTGGTAGCCAGAACCTCGATGACGCCGTCGCCGATGTCCAGGATGGAGACGTCGAACGTGCCGCCGCCGAGGTCATAGACCATGACCTTCTGCTCGGCTTCCTTGTCGATGCCGTAGGCCAGCGCAGCTGCGGTCGGCTCGTTGATGATACGCTTGACGTCAAGACCGGCGATCTTGCCGGCGTCCTTGGTGGCCTGACGCTGGGCATCGTTGAAGTAGGCCGGGACGGTGATGACGGCTTCAGTGACGGGGCCGCCGAGGTACGCCTCTGCGTCCGCCTTCAGCTTCTGCAGGATCATCGCGGAGATCTCCTGCGGGGTGTACTTCTTGCCGTCGATGTCGACTTTGTAATCGGAACCCATGTGGCGCTTGATGGAAGCGACGGTGCGGTCATGGTTCGTGACGGCCTGACGCTTTGCGACCTGACCGACCATACGCTCACCAGTCTTCGAAAATGCCACAACGGACGGGGTGGTGCGGTTGCCTTCGGCATTCGCGATAACGACGGGCTCGCCGCCTTCCATAACTGCTACGCAGCTGTTGGTAGTACCAAGGTCAATACCAATAATCTTACTCATAATAAATTTCCTCCTATATATCAATGCCAGTATTTATATGTTATACGTTTATGTGACGCCGGATCCCCGGCGGGGTGAACAGTTTAATTTGCGACCTTTACCATCGCGAACCGGACGACCTTTTCGCCGACCTTGAAGCCCCTCTGGAAGACCTCCGCGATGACGTTTTCGCCAAGGCTCTCGTCCTCGACATGCATGACCGCGTTGTGAAGCTGCGGGTCAAAGGCCTCACCGGCTGCACCGAAGCTCACGACACCCAGCTTTTCCATCACGGAGACGAGCTGGTTCATCGTCATCTCGACGCCCTTTTTGAAGGCTGTATCCTGCGTTTCCTGCGCGAGCGCCCGCTCCAGATTATCATACACGGGAAGGAACTTTTCGACCGTCTCCGACCGGATCTCGGTGTAGAGGTTGTCCTTTTCCTTCTGGCTGCGCTTGCGGTAATTGTCGTACTCTGCGGCCAGACGCAGGTAGCTGTCATGCTCCTGCGCAAGTGCCTGCTGGGCTTTTTCAAACTCGGTGGCTTCCTGCTGTTTGGCGTCCTCCGGCTTTTTTTCCTCCGCCTTTTTCGCTTCCGCGTCGGCGGTGGGCTGCTCCTGCTTCTTTGCCTCTTCGGCCTGATCGGCTGCGGACGGGTTCGGAACCTTTTCCTCCGCTGCCGGGTTGGTGTTCGTTTTCTTACTCATAGCTATGCCTCCGGATCGTTGTGCTTGTCATCCGGCCCTTCGAGTGCCGGCGTCTGGTTCTTCTGGAACATCCGGCTCAGGTTCTCAGCAAAGTAGCTGAGCCGGGCGGTGATCTGTGCGTAATCCATTCTCGTGGGGCCGACCACGCCGATCAGACCCTGCATGCCGTCGCCGATGTCGAACTTCGTCATGACGACGCTGGTGTCCTTCAGCTCCTTCAACACGTTCTCCGGTCCGACCAGGATCTGCGTCCGGCTGTCGGAGGAAAGCGCCGCGGGAAGGTTGGAAACCACATTCTCGTCGAGGGTCGTCAGCATTTTCTGTGCCTTTTCGATGTCGTGGTATTCCGGCTGGCCAAGAAGTCTGGCCTGACCGGTCATATAGACCTCGCTGTGCTCCGCATGCAGGATCTCATTTACGAAATCCATGATGACGGGCACGAGGCTCGCCGCTGCGCCCGCGCTTCTTGTCACGCGGGAAAGAAGCTCCGGCGTGATCTGCGCAGCCGTCAGCTCTGTCGCGCTCGCGTTCAGAACGGTGCCGAGAAGCTTCAGATCCGTCTCGGTCAGCTCGACCGGCAGGCGGATGAGCTTGTTGCGGACGGAATTGTCGCTCAGCATGACCACCAGAATGAAGCTGCCCGCATCCGCCAGAATGAGATCGAAGCGCTTGACGCTCAGACCTCCGGCGCGCGCCGCCATGGCATAAGCCGGAAGATTGGTCATCTGCGAGACGAGCTTGCCGACCTGCGAGACGACCTTGTCGACCTCCTGCATCTTCAGCTCCATCGCCTGATTGATGGATTTTGCTTCATCGGTGGACAGGCGGTAGTCCTGCATCAGCTCGTCGACATACAGCCGGTAACCGGCAGGCGAGGGGATCCGGCCGGCCGACGTATGCGGCTGCTCCAGATACCCGAGCGTGGTCAGCTCAGCCATTTCGTTGCGAATGGTGGCGGAGGAAAAATCCATGTCCGGCATCTGCGCGATCGTCTTCGACGCGACCGGCTCTGCCGTGCGGATGTAAAGATCCACGATCGCACGCAGGATCTTCTTTTTCCGTTCGGAAAGCGCCATGTCTCATTCCTCCTGTCTTAGCACTCTTTTCTCCTGAGTGCTAAACGCAGTTTACCACCGGAATCCGGCAATGTCAATACCTGCAGACTTAAATTATTTGTGAACAATTCGTATCTTATGTATGAAGGCGAAAAAACACGCCGCAGCAGCCGCTGCGGCGTGGGAAAAAGCTTATCCGAACAGGAGCTGCATCATAAGCGGAATCGTCAGCAGTGACAGCAGTGTGCTGACAAAAACGCCGGAGGAGGCGACGGTCTCATCCGCGCCGTACTGGTAGCTGAGGATGGTCGTGTTGGTCGCGATGGGCATGCACAAAAGCACCGTCAGGACGCACAGCACGAACTCGCTGGACAGCACCTGCCGCAAAATCACGAACGCCAGCAGCGGCACGGCCGCCATTTTCAGAAACGACAGCGCATATACGCGCCAGCTGCCGAAGATCTGCCCCGCACGCATCTGCGCCAGCGAGCAGCCGACGATCAGCATGACGACAGGGCTCGTGATATCGCCGACATACCTGACCGCCCGGTGCAGCAGAACCGGCGGCTGCCAGCCCGACAGATAGACGGCAAACGCCGCCAGCGCCGCCACGACGCACGGCTGCCGCAGCGCCCTCCAGTGAAACCGGAACCGCGGCTCGCCGCGGATGAGGCTCACACCGTAGCTCCAGCAGAGGATCTGGAAAAACAGCACGTACAGCGTCACATAGAACGTTGCCTGATAGCCGAGCAGGGATTCCACGATCGGATAGCCGAGAAAGCCGGTATTGGCGAAAATGAACATGAAGCGGTATACGCCGCTCTGCTCCTTCGGCACGCGCAGAAGCTTCGGCACGGCGAAGCTCATGAGGATCAGCGACGCATAGATCGCCAGAATGATCCCCGTCAGCCCCAGCGTCTGCCGGTTGGAGAGCACATGCTCGCCGGTCAGGGCAGAAGCGAAGATCTGCATGGGGTTGGACACGTTCACAACGAGGCTCGAGAGCTTTTTGTTGCTCTGCACGTCCATGACCTTCGCCTTTGCCGCAATAAAGCCCGCCGCCATGCAGAAAAACAGGATGACCATCTTCTGAGAAAGTCCGGTAAAGTCCATGTGTCCTCCCGTCAGTTGCAGACCGGGCACGCGGTATAGCCCGCAGCTGCGGCCTGCTTCCGGCCATAGACCGTAAAGTCCTTTGCCGCGAACCGGCTGCAGCCGTACCGGTGATACAGGCCGGAGCCGTCGTTCTCGACAAACACCACATTGCGATCCATAAAATTCGCCTGCGCCTGCAGCTGCTCCAGCTGCCCGGCCTGCTCCTGCAGAAGCTCTGCGTTCTGCGTGAGCGCCTCCTGCATGGTCTCGTTTTCCTCACGGAGGGACTGCAGCTCCTGTTCCGTCGCATCCAGCGTCTGCTGCTGCGACTGCAGAAGCTGCACGTCCGCCTCCGCGACCCGGTACAGGCGGAAGGCGATATAGGCGCTCGCAAGGCACAAAAGCGTCAGCAGCGCGATCACGAACCGGCGTCCCGCAGGCCGCTTCTGCCGCGGGGCGGGCTCCGCCGACTCCGGCTGCGCTCTGCGTGGCCGCGGCTGTAATTTTACCGGTGTCTGCATGCGTCCGGCCGGTGCACCGGCCGCTCTCGGCTGCGATACGCCGCCGTTCATCGCACACGCCTCACAAAAAAGCTCCCCATCCGGAATAGGGGCTCCGCATTTGATACAAGTCGTCATGGTGACAGCTCCTGTTTCTCTTTCTCGCTTACAAGTATAGCGGCCTTTCACTGAAAAGTAAACCAAAAGGCTGTCAAAAAACTACGAAAAGACTTTTTCGGCACGTTGAAATAAAAACCCGGCCATGTGGCCGGGTTTTGCGGAAAAATCAGTTCTTGCGCAGCACCTTGATATCGTCGCCGCGGATGTATTTGCCCATCGGCTTCCAGAGGATCCAGCCGACCAGCAGCACGAGGATGCAGTCGAGCACCATGTAGGAGCCGTTATAGAGTGCGGAATAGAACCACGGCGAGGTCATCGTCATGCCAAAGAAGGTCTCCGGCATGTATTCGCCCCAGATCGTCGCGCCGACGACATAGTGAACCAGGAAGCGCAGCGCGGAGCCGAGCAGCGTGCCGTAGAAGAAGCCGAAGCGCTTCCTGCTGAACAGGCCAGAAAAGCCGAGGACCGTGAAAGCGAAGATGTAATCGCCCAGCATTGACTGCCAGCTCCATGCATACGCGCCGTCGAGGAACAGCTGCAGCAGGCTGAATGCGAAGGACGCGAGCATGCCCGGTCCGAAGCCCCAGCGGGAGCAGAACAGGAAGATCGGCAGCATCGAGAGCGTGATGGACCCGCCCTGCGGCAGCTCATACAGCTTGAGATACCCGAGGATCTGCGCAAGTGCGATCATGATGGCGCCTTCGCACAGGCAGCGAAGCGTCAGCTTGGATCTTTTCATAAAAATCCCTCCGAAAATAAAAAAGTACCGCACACAACCGGATGATGGTGTCGTGCAGTACGCAGCGTCTCGATACAACAAAATATACGAAGCAGCTTCCTACGCCGGCATTACCCGGATCAGGTTTAAGGGACATGCAAAAACGCAATCTCAGCCGGTCGCCCAGCGCCCCTGTGTTCGATTGTCTGTGGCCTTCCCGTATTATAGCGGATGACCTCCGTTCCGTCAAGAAAAAATCGCGCGAGCCCCTTGAAAAAACGCGGAAAACAGGTAATATAGTAAGGCTGCCCTTTGAAATGGAGGTCTTCCCGCATGAAAAAATCAGCTTCCCGGACCATCGACCTGCTGCATGGCCCGGTATTTCCCAATATGATGCGCTTTTTTGTCCCGATCATGCTCGGTTCGCTTCTGCAGCAGCTGTATTCCATGGTCGACGCCGTCGTGCTCGGACGGCTCGTGGGCAAGACGGCGCTGGCCGCCGTCGGCGGGTCGGATCTGGCGATCATCAATCTGGTCGTCGGCTTTTTTGTCGGGCTGGCCTCCGGCGCAGCCGTCGTCATCTCCCAGTATTACGGCGCGGAAGAATCGGGTATGGTCGGCAAGGCCGTCCATACAGCCGTTCTGTTCTCCATCCTCATCGGCGCTGTCATGACCGTTCTCGGCATCACCATGGCGCGGCCGACGCTCATCCTGCTCGACCCGCCGGAAGGCACACTGGAGGATTCGGTCATCTATCTGCAGTGGTACTTTGCGGGCATGATCCCGTCCATGATCTATAATATGGGTGCGGGCATTCTGCGCGCGGTCGGCGATTCGCGGCGGCCTCTGTACTTTCTGATCGTCTGCGCCGCGGCCAATACGGTGCTGGATCTGCTGTTCGTGGCCGTGTTCGGCATGGGCACGGCGGGCGCGGCGATCGCGACGAGCCTGTCGCAGCTCATCTGCGCGCTGCTCGTCCTGTACACGCTCTTGCGCGCCCCCGGCGCGTGCCGGCTGCAGCTTCTGAAGCTCCGCATGGATCGGGCACTTTTCGGACGTATGGTCGCCATCGGCCTGCCGGCGGGGCTGGCCAGCGTCATGTACTGTGCCGCCAACGTCATCATCCAGCGAGCGATCAATCTGCTCGGCACCAACGCCGCAGCGGCATGGTCGATCTACTGGAAGCTGGACGGCATCTACTGGCCCATCTCCACTGCCATCGGCATCTCGGTCATGACCTTCGTCGGCCAGAACTACGGCGCGCAGCAGCACGTGCGCATCAGGCGCTGCATCCACACGGGCCTGTGGATGGACGCGGGCTTTTCCGTCCTGTTCAGCGTGCTTCTGTTTCTCTCCCGTAGCTTTGTCGTCCGGTTCTTTACCGACGATCCCGCCGTCATGCAGGAGGGCGGGCAGATCATCGCCATGCTCGCGTTTTTCTATCCGACGTTTATCTTTGTCGAGATCCTGTCCTCGGCCATGCGCGGCACGGGCAACAGCGTCATCCCGACCGTCCTGACGCTCTTCGGCGTGTGCGTGCTGCGGCTGGTGCTGCTGTTTACGGTCACGTTCCCGCACTTAAGCGACTGGACCGTCGCCCTCTGCTATCCCGCCACGTGGATCACGACATCGGTCCTGTTCCTGCTCTATTATAAATGCTTCCGCTGGATGCCGGCCTGCCGCGAAAAAGCGCAGGCGGCCAAGTAAACGCGGAAAGCGTTAGAGACCATAAAAGAGTCACCTGTTTTTTGCTGAAAGCCCTCAGATTTGACTGTAGGGGTCGATGCCCACATCGACCCGGCAGAACGAACCTATTTTACAGAAGTTTACGGCAAATTCGCAACTTTGCTCGGGCCGATGTGGGCATCGGCCCCTACATGGATCGTGCATGATTTGTACTGCCCTGCAAAAATCAAGCACTTGAGATAAAAAGCATCCCGGCAGTCATACAGACTGCCGGGGACGCTTTTTCTTACACCATTTCCGAATAGCTGCCGAGGTAGCAGACGTGCTCGCAGACGTCTTCCAGCTCGCCGAGGAGCTTCGGGAGCTCCGGGGAATAGACGGACGCTTCCAGATCGAAGTAGAACCGGAAGGTATCGTCGGAGCCTGCGATCGGGCGGCTTTCCAGCTTCGTGAGGTTGATGCCGCGGCCATAGATGCGCGAGAGCACCTGATACAGGCTGCCCGGCTCGTTGGACAGCGACAGCAGAAGACTCGTCCGATCCGCGCCCGGATAAATTTCCGGCTTCGCCGCGATGCAGATGAAGCGGGTATAGTTGCCGCCGTCATTCTGCACGCGCGCCTGCAGGACCTGCAGGCCGTATACCTCCGCGCAGGCGTTCGAGGCGATGGCGGCCAGATCCTTCCTGCCAGACTGGGCGACCATGCGGGCCGCCTCGGCGGTGTTGGCGCAGCGCGTGACGGTCACGCCCGGCATGGCGCGCAGCAGATCGGAGCACTGGCCCAGCGCCTGTTCGTGCGAGACGATCTCACGGATGTCCGAAAGCTTTGCACCGGGCAGCGCCAGCAGGCTGTGATCGATGCGCAGGCGAACGCTGCGGACGATGGAGAACTTGTGCTTCTGCATGAGATCATATACCGCGTTGACGGAGCCTGCCGTGCTGTTTTCCAGCGGCAGAACGCCGTACTGGCACAGCCCCTGTTCGATGGCGGAGAAGACCTTGTCGAACGTCGCGCAGTAGAACACGCTCGGGTGCCGGAACAGGCGGTCGCACGCCTGCTGGGAATACGCGCCCTCTACGCCCTGGCAGGCGACGGCAGCCGATGCCGGGAACATCTGCGGCGTCGACGCAACGGCGGTCTTCAGAAGCTCGGGGAGCGTGCTGCCGCTGCCGAGCAGCTCGTGCTGGTAGCTGCGGCTGAGGGAGAACAGGAGCCGGTACAGGCTGACCGCCTCCTCCTGCATGCCCTCCGGCGCTTTCTTTACGATATCGGCTAGCTTTTCCCGCTCGCGTCCCGCGTCAAGCACCGGCAGCGCGTTTTCCTTCTTATAGGCGGCGATCCCCGCCGCCGTCTGCATCCGCTCGGCAAACAGCCGCAGCAGCTCATCGTCGATCTTGTCAATGCGTGCTCTGTACTCGGATAATTCCATGATCATTCCCTGCCCTTTCTGAATTGAAACAAAAAACGCGGCACAGTAATCTGTGCCGCGTTGCATAACGGTTGCCCGCTTTTCTGCGCATCACAAATTACCTCTACTGCAAGCCAGTAAAGGTAAAAATAAACCCGAATGCGTTGGAGCGAAAAGCGTTCATAACTGATCTCCTTCTGAAGATGGCATCATGGTAGCAGAATCGCGCGCAAATGTCAAGCCGTCCGGCCGCGCAATTTCTGAAGCAGCTGCGTGAAATATTCCGGCAGCCCACACGAGACCGTTACGCGTTCGCCGGTGCGCGGGTGAACGAATGTCAGCTCCCGCGCGTGCAGGCACTGGCTGCTTTGCCCAAGCTCCGGCTTTTTATGGCCGTAGACCATGTCGCCCAGGATCGGGTGGCCGCGATAGGCCATGTGCACGCGGATCTGGTGCGTCCGTCCGGTCTCCAGCCGGCATTCGACCAGCGTATAGCCGCCGAAGCGCTCCAGCACGCGCCAGTGCGTCACGGCGCTGCGGCTGTTTTTCCCGGTGACGGCCATTTTTTTGCGATCCGCCGGATGGCGGCCGATGGGCGCGTCGATGACGCCGGACGCCTCCCGGATATTGCCGCAGACGATGCAGACGTACGTCCGGGCCAGACTGTGATCCTTCAGCTGCGCGGCAAGGGACGCGTGCGCGAAGTCATTTTTGGCCGCGATGATCAGCCCCGACGTGTCCTTGTCGATGCGGTGGACGATGCCCGGCCGCCGCTCGCCGCCGATGCCGGAGAGCGAATCGCCGCAGTGCGCGAGCAGAGCGTTGACCAGCGTCCCGTCCGGATGGCCGGGCGCGGGATGCACCACCAGCCCCTTGGGCTTGTTCACAACGATCACGTCCGCGTCCTCATAGCACACGTCCAGCGGAATGTCCTGCGCCTCGAGCGCAGCCTCCTGCACCTCCGGCAGCGTGAGTGTGAGCGTGTCGCCGGACTGCAGCTTTTCGTTCTTTTTGACCGGCCTGCCGCCGCACGTCACCGCGCCCTGCTCGATGAGCCGCTGCGCCTGGCTGCGGCTGAGCTCCGGCACGAGCCGCGCAAGCGCGGCGTCCAGCCGCTCGTCGGAGCGGTCAAGCGTCAGGATCATGACGGTCCTCTCCCGGCTGCGCCTTCGGCTTGTCGGCCAGCAGCTCCTTGTCCTTTGCAAAAATATAGATCACAAGGATCAGCGCGCCGAACGTAATGAACAGATCCGCGACGTTGAACGTCGAGAACCACGGGATGCAAATCATATCGACGACCAGCCCGGAGGAGATCCGGTCGATCAGATTGCCGATCGCGCCGCCCGTGATGGCCGCGACGCACCACAGCTCCGGCTTCTTTTTGAGCCATCCTTTCGCCACGACGAGGATCACGATCGCAAGATATACGACCGTCATCACCACGAACAGCCACCGCGCGCCGCGCAGCAGGCTCAGCGCCATGCCGTCGTTGGTGATGTAATGCAGCTGCAGCCAGCCGGGGATGAGCGTGATCGTCCGCCCCGCCAGATTGGCCGCCGCCAGATATTTTGTCAGCTGATCGACCGCAGCGATGGCCGCGGCAAACAGCGCAAGTGCAGCATAAAACAAAGACAGTTCCTCCTACTTGAAAGTATCTGCTATTTTATCACAGGTTCCGCCCCAATGCAATCGCACACCGGCGGTACGGGCGTATAGCGATAGTCCCGCAGGCGCGCGCCGAACAGCTCCGGCAGCAGCTGGGGGTCGGCGATGAGCACACGCTTCTTTTCGCGCGGCAGCGTCTTGATGAGCGCTTCGAGCCGTGCGGCAGCCGCGTGATCCTCCGCCTGCCACAGAGCCTCGAGCGCTTCGACCGGGTGCGCGCGCGTATATTTGGCGCACGCCGCGCCGCGCGCAAGGTGCTGCCGCATGCGCCTTTCAATGTCGGCGGCGATGCCGGTATAAAGGCTCCCGCCGCGGCAGCGGACGATATAGATATAATACATGCCTACCGCTCCGCAAGCATGTTCGCGATCGCGGCGAAGCCCGGGATGTCCAGCGTCTCGCCGCGCACCGTGGGCGCGAAGCCGCACGCTTCGATCACGGCGGCGAGCGTGGGCTTGTCAAACTGCGAAAAGCCGGAGGACAGGGCGTTCAGAAGCGTCTTGCGCCGCTGGGCAAAGGCGGCGCGCACGACCTTGAAGAACAGTCCCTCGTCGCGGATCTCGCAGACCGGCGCCTTGCGCATGGTGAGCTTCAGAACGGCGCTCGTGACCTTCGGCTGCGGAATGAAGCAGGCGGCCGGAACGTCAAACAGCAGCTCCGGCTCGGCATAATACTGGCAGAAGACGCTGAACGCGCCGTAATCGCCCTTTCCGGCCGGCGCGCAGATGCGCTGCGCGACCTCCTTCTGCACCATGACGGTCACGGCTTCGAACGCCCGGCTCTCCAACAAAGCCGCGAGGACGGGCGTCGTGATGTAATACGGCAGATTTGCGCAGGCCATCGGGCGAAGTCCGGCAAATTCCTCGCGGACGAGCGCGGGGATGTCCGTTTTCAGGATATCGCCGAAGATGATCTCCAGATTTTCGTTGCCGGCCATCGTCTCGGCCAGCACGGGCTGGAGCGTCCGGTCGATCTCGACCGCGATGACCTTCTTTGCATGCCGGCACAGCTGCTGCGTGAGCGGCCCGATGCCGGGGCCGACCTCAAGCACGCCGCAGCCCTTGTCAATGCCGGCTTCCAGCACGATATTCTGCGGCACCCAGCTCTGCGTCAGGAAGTTCTGCCCCTTGGCCTTGGAGAAGCGGAACCCGTGCCGCGCCAGAAGCGCCTTGATTTCGGTGATATTACAAAGATCCATAAAAAACCGCCTTTCGTCGTATCTGTTATGATACCAGACGAAAGGCGGTTTTTCAATCAGGATCGTGCGTCCTTCTCTACATAAACGCTAATGTGTTTGACGCCCCATTCGATGCACGTGTCATAATCCGTGCCCATGTAAATATCGATCACATACGGGTGTGCCAGCATGTTGCTGCCGGTGTCCTCCGCATAATAATCCCCGACGAGCGTCCCGTCGTCCAGATACAGCCACACGTGCGTGCCGTAGGGGATGACGCCGGGGTTGACGGCCAGCGTGCGGCCAACGGTCGTGTAGGTGCCGGTCGCCGTGGTGCCGGTCTGGCAATAGGCCGTGGCGAGGAATGTGTCGAGCAGCTCCAGATCGTCCGGGACTGTTGACTCTGCCGTGTCTTCCGGCTGCGGCTGCGCCTCTTCCGGCTCCGGCGCCGGCTCCTCCAGGGCCAGAAGCTTCGGCTCGATATGCTCGACCGGCGCTTCGGATACGGTCTGCTCCGGGTCCTCCGCGGTTGCGGCAGACGGCATGTCCGCCTGCTGCGGAGCCGTTTCCGCGCGGGCTGTGCCGGACAGCAGCAGCCCGAAGCCTGTGATCAGCGCTGCCGCAAGCAGCGGCGCAAGCGTTTTTACGGGTTTGTTCCATTTCATATCAGATAGCCTCCTTGTCGGTATTTGCGCGCGCACAGCTCCTCTGTTTACAAAATGATAACATTTGATTACAAAAATGTTATGTCCGCTATTATAGCGCGTTTTTTGAAAACGTCAAGAAAAACTGGCAGAATCCCGCCGCGCTTCCGGAATTTGACTGGATGCGGGCGAAAAATACCCGATTTTTATTTGTACGCCGGCATTGACAGAAACCGGGAAACGTGCTATTCTTAGGGACAGTTGAACAGCCTTGAAGAAGACATGTCCCCGCGATCCGCTTCGCAGGCAGAGAGAGGCTCATCTGGTGCAAGAGCCTTTGCGACGCCCGCAGGGATACCGCTTCCGAGCTGCGGCACGGAACCTTTCAGTATGTGCCGCCGGGTTCTCCCGTTACAGAGATCACGAGCGACGGACAATACGTCCGTAAGCAGGGTGGAACCGTGGAGCGTACAACGCCTCACCCCTGAAATGACAGGGGTAAGGCGTTTTTGTTTTGCCCCAACACTTTTGAGGAGGCAGAGAATATGTCCGAAAACAATGAATTTACGTTTGAAAACCCGCAGTACCGCAAAACGTACTGGCACACCTGTTCGCACGTCATGGCGCAGGCCGTCAAGCGCCTGTGGCCCGAGGTCAAGCTCGCCATCGGCCCGTCGATCGACAACGGCTTCTATTATGACTTCGACGCTCCGTTCAACTTTACGCAGGAGAACCTCGACGCCATCGAAGCCGAGATGCGCAAGATCTGCAAGGAAAAGCTGAAGCTCGAGCGCTTTGAGCTGCCGCGCGAGGAAGCCATCAGGTATATGCAGGAAAAGGATGAGCCGTATAAGGTCGAGCTCATCAACGACCTGCCCGAAGACGCGCACATCTCGTTCTACACGCAGGGTGAGTTCACCGACCTCTGCGCAGGCCCGCACCTCGATTCCACGGGCCGCATCAAGGGCAACGCCATCAAGCTGACGCAGTGCTGCGGCGCCTACTGGCGCGGCGATTCCAAGCGCAAGATGCTGCAGAGGATCTACGCTGTCGCGTTCCCGAAGAAGGAAGAGCTCGATCAGTACCTCGCCGAGCAGGCGGAAGCGCTCAAGCGCGACCACAATAAGCTTGGCCGGGAGCTTGAATACTTCACCACCGTCGACTGCATCGGTCAGGGCCTGCCCATCCTTCTGCCGAAGGGCGCGCGCGTTGTGCAGCTGCTGCAGCGCTGGGTCGAGGACGTCGAGCAGGCACACGGGTATCTTCTGACCAAGACGCCGCTCATGGCTAAGCGCGAGCTCTACAAGATCTCCGGCCACTGGGATCACTACCTCGACGGCATGTTCGTCATGGGCGATCCGCAGGATGAGACGAAGGAATGCTTCGCCCTGCGCCCGATGACCTGCCCGTTCCAGTATCAGGTCTACCTGAACCGCGGCCGCAGCTACCGCGATCTGCCGATGCGTCTGGGCGAAACATCGACGCTCTTCCGCAACGAGGATTCCGGCGAAATGCACGGTCTGATCCGCGTGCGTCAGTTCACGATCTCCGAAGGTCATCTGGTCCTGCGCCCGGATCAGCTTGAGGACGAGTTCCGCGACTGCCTGTCTCTGGCCAAGTACTTCCTCGGCATGGTCGGCCTGCTTGACAAGTGCACGTTCCGTTTCTCCCAGTGGGATCCGGCGAACCCCAAGAACAAGTATGAGGGTACCAAGGAGCAGTGGGATCACGCGCAGGCCGTCATGGGGCAGATCCTCAACGATCTGGACGTCAAATACGACATCGGCATCGACGAAGCCGCGTTCTATGGCCCGAAGCTCGATATCCAGTACAAGAACGTCTACGGCAAGGAGGACACCCTCGTCACCATCCAGATCGACATGCTGC
>ERZ808246.1936-NODE-1936-length-13764-cov-4.915895_pt1 | contig 13764 bp, 12 predicted proteins | sample MGYA00521083_ERZ808246 | MGnify/ENA primary metagenome ERZ808246 (study PRJEB31516, sample SAMN03275577) | gut metagenome | biome: mammalia-associated habitat; material: feces | host: Papio cynocephalus | place: Kenya | collected 2012-07-07 ...
CTACGCCGAAATGCTCTCCTGGGTGTGGCTGCTCGTGATGTACCTGCTGCGGTTTATGAAAATGAAAAAAACTCGGCAATATAAACCGCTTAGCACCGACCTTGCAAGCAAGACGCATGTCTGACTCTCTTTTATACTCTGTCAAAGAGGTTTCCGCGCTTTTGGGAATGAGCTACAGCACGGTTTACAGCTACGCCCGCAGCGGGCAAATTCCATTTGTAAAAATCGGCGGTCAATACTTCATTTCTAAAGAAATTTTTAACAAGTGGTTCTATACAGCTTTCGGCGGTGATAAATCTTGACCGGATACATTTTAAAGCGCAACAATTCATACGCCTTTGTTTATTACACCTACAACATAAACGGCGAAAAAGTGCAAAAATGGGTCGGCGGTTTCAAGACGAAAAAAGAAGCGGAAATTTATCGGCGCAAATACAACCGCAACACAAAAGAAGTACAGAAAAAGACTTCACAGCCCGTCACATTGGGCGAATACTTAGACAATTGGCTTGAAAGCTACTGCAAAAAAAGACTTGCACAAAACACCGTCAGAGGTTACAAGGTTAATATCAACCACATAAAAGAAGCAATCGGCAACGTTTATATTGAGGACATAAGCGCAAGCACTCTTGACACACTGTTTCTTAAACTTGATGAAAAAGGCTTAAGCGGCACAACACAGCTTTACATATACAACGTTCTGCACAAAGCATTTGAAACAGGCATAAAAAGACAGGAAATTCTTTTTAACTTCTGCGAAATGATAGAACCGCCCCGAAAAAACAGATTTAAAGGCGCACACTTTGATAAAGAAGAATTTAAAACATTTATCGGCGCTCTTTCAAACATTGCCCCCGAATATGAACTTGCCGTGTTATTTGCGCTTCTCTTAGGCTTACGGCGCGGTGAAGTCCTCGGGCTTAAATGGTCCGATACTAACAAAAGCAATTCCACAGTGCAAATACGACGCACTGCAACGCCTGTAAACGGCGGTTATGTGTTTTCCGACTGTAAGACCGAAGAAAGCTTCAGAACGCTTCTTTTGCCCGAATATCTCAAAGAAAAGCTTGTTAATTGGCAAAGGCTTCAAAGCACGTTTTTTGACGTACCGCCCGAATATATTTTCTTCACCCGAAACGGCAGAATATTTTCCGCAACAACTCTTAACAAACAGTACAGAAAAGCACTTGCCGATTGCAATCTGAATACAAAAATGCGCTTTCACGACCTGCGGCATTCCTTTGCAACACATCTGATTAATTCAAACGTAGCTGTTAACACCGTCAGCAATATGCTCGGTCACAGCAAAACAAGCACCACGTTAGACATATATGTTCACGCTGATTTGGCATCTCAAAGCACTGCCATAAAGGCGCTTGAAAGTGTGCTTGAAACAGCCCCGAAAAAGGCTTGAACGGCACATTTTATTAGCAGAACCATTAGCAAACGCGCACACCGAAAAACGGCGAAACAGCGCGGTTTACGGCACTTTTTCAGCACTTAAAAAGCAACGCTTTCGGCACATTTTATTAGCAAAAACGCGGTTTTTTCTACATTTTGCCCCGAAACGCGCTTTTAAACACGTCAATTTCCCACTCCGACTAAGCAAAAGAAAAGCCCCGAAAAGCCTTGTAACACAAGGCTCTCGGGGTTTTTCGCTTGGCGGAGAGCAAGGGATTCGAACCCTCGAAACGCTTTTGACGTTTACACGATTTCCAATCGTGCTCCTTCGACCAACTCGGACAACTCTCCACAGTCAAAGAAAATATAAATATCTGCACAGCTCTAGCTCGAGTGCCCTGCTATTATAACCAATTCAAAATAAAAAATCAAGTGCTAATTTAAAATATCTTTTTAAAATCGGTGCAAAGTCACTTTTTCGCCGTCAATGCGTTGAAATCCGCAGAAAAAAGAGTTATACTCTTTAAGTAAATATAAAAGAGCCGCTTTATTTACGCTCTTTTTAAAAGAGGTGCACTATGAAAACTCCTAAGGAAAATTTAAAAGAACTTTTTAAAATACTCGACGAAGTATACGCTTACATAAGAACGGTCGGAAAGCTCAGCTTTGATATGGAATGCTGCGCCCCGAGGGACGGAATGGAAAGAGCCGGTGAAGATATGGCAATTGTTGCGGCAAGAGTGCATAAGCTCACCCATTCCAAAAAATACGAACGTCTTGTTTCGGCGCTTCATGAAAACAGCGAAGGCCTTACCACGGCGCAGAAAAAGACGGTCGAACATCTTTATGAGGACTATAGAAAATACAAAAATCTGAGCGAAAAATTCAACTATGAATACGACCTTGCTTCAAACAAGGCTTATGCTGTCTGGCTTGAAGCAAAAGAGAAAAAAGATTTTAACATTTTTAAAGACAGCTTTTCAGAGGTTTTAAGATTCACCCGCGAAGCCATTGATTTAAGAGACAGCGATATGAAAAAGGCGACATATTATGACACCTGCCTTAACGACAACGAAAAGGGCGAAAGCATTGAAACGCTCGACGCATTTTTCGGCGCGCTTAAAGAGCGCATTGTGCCCTTAATGAACCGCATAGTGAAAGAGGGCAAGCCCATTCGCGAAGATTTTCTTAAAAGAACGTGCTCCGTTGACAAGCAAGAGGCTCTTTCGAGAAAGCTTCTTGAAATGGAGGGTTTAAAAACATCGGCTCTTGTGTTTATGACGACAGAGCACCCGTTCACAACAAACTTCGGCCCCAAAGATGTTCGCGTTACAACTCATTTTTACGAAAACGACTTTATTTCAAACATCTTTTCGACCCTTCACGAGGGCGGCCACGCGCTGTTTATGCAAAACGAGCCTGAAGAATTTTATGAAAACTTTACTTCGGACTCAATGACGAACGCCATGCACGAATGCATTTCGCGTTTTTATGAAAACATCGTCGGCAGAAGCGAAGAGTTTATACACGCCATCTATCCGCTTGTTTTAAGCACAAGCGGCGACACCTTCTCGGATATTTCCGAAAAAGAGCTTTACGAAGCGGTCAACATTGCCCGCCCGAGCCTTATAAGAACAGAGGCGGACGAGCTGACCTACAGCCTTCATATTCTTGTTCGCTATGAGCTTGAAAAAGCGTTTGTCAACGGCGACATAAGCGTTGATGAAATCCCCGCAATGTTCAATGCCAAAATGAAAGAGTATTTCGGCCTTGACGTTTTGTCGGACGACATGGGCTGTCTTCAGGACGTACATTGGACAGGCTCTTACGGCTACTTCCCGTCGTATGCTTTGGGCAATGCCTACGGCGCGCAGATTCTTAACACAATGAAAAAGGATTTTGATATTTTTGCCGATATTAAAAACGGCAATCTTTTGACCACGCTTGAATGGCTCAAGAAAAACGTATTTTCAAAGGCTTCGATAATGACGCCGGACGAATGGATAAGAAGCATAACCGGCGAGCCGCTCAACGTAAACTACTATCTTGACTATCTTGAAGAGAAGTATAGAAAGCTTTATGATTTAAAATAAATCTCATATAAAATGGGCTGTAAAAAATTTTTTTACAGCCCCATTTTAATAATTGCTTACCGAAGCCGCATATAATTATTCGGTGACGCAAATGATTATTTTAACGCTGAAGCCCGAAGAAGCTGAAAAAAAGAAACGGCGTTTTTTTAAAAGGAAGCCGCAAAAGCCCGTCTTTACTACCGAAACGGTTTTTATAAATTCGGCGCCGCATTATAAAATCTCGGCAGAACCGCGCTGTTTTTCGGACGACGGCTTTTTAAACGCGCTTAAAAGCCACTCGGGGCAAATAGCGGCGGCAGACGGGGTTTTGGCGATTGCCCGACCTGTTATAGAACCGCTTCTTTTTGACGTTTCGGACTTTTTAAAGCACTGCGCCTTTTCGGGGCTTTTGCGTTATTTAAAGGGCGGTATGTGCAAAAAAGACGCGCTTTTTATAAAAGACTCGCGCGGGACTTTAAAAGACGTTTTGAAAGAAGCCTTGCCGTTTGTAAAAAGTCTGACTGTTTTAAGCGCTTCGCCGTTTTACAACGAAGACTTCATAAATGCCGCATTTTTTAAATACGGAACGAAAGTAAAGGTAACGCCGTTCTCAAAAAAGCCGGCTTTCGGATATTTTGCCGACTTTGACGCGCTTGAAAAAGATGACGCGCTTTTTCTTGATTTTAAAGAAAAAAGCATTAAAATACGCCCCGAAATAAAAAGAAAGAAAACCGAGGGTGCCGCAAAACTGCGCGCCCTCGGCATAGCCGAAAAATATATTTACTCAGCGTTTTAGTTAAAAAAGCAAAATTCAAACAGCCGTGTTTTCGCCGTTTTCTTTTTTAATTACGTCAATCACGCCGTCTAAAGAAGAAAGAACGCATTTTGTAAGCTTCAACGTGCTCTCTCTCGGAATTTTCAAATCGGGAATGCATATTACGGGGATATTTGCCGCCACTGCCGCTTTTATTCCGGCTTCGCTGTCTTCAAGCACAAGGCAATTTTCACACGGAGTTTTTGCCTTTCTTTGTGCCGCAATAAAAATGTCGGGCGCGGGCTTGCAATTTTTAATTTCGTTGCCGAAAACGCCGTCTTTAAAAAATTCAAAAACGCCGTTGTTTTTAAGAATTGTTTCGCCGCGAAGCTTTGTGCTTGACGAAGCAAGATAAGCGGCGATTTTTTCGTCATATAAAAACTTCAAAAGCTCGCGCGCGCCTTTTTTAAGCGGTATGCCGCGCGATATATACTCGCGCTCGTTTAAGTCTATAAACGCCATACCCTCTTCGTGGGTTATCGGCAAAGAATGCGCCGCAATAAGACGCGCCATACTGTCAGACGCCGTGTGACCGCAATAATCTTCCGTGTACTCGGCTAAAGAAAGGCTGTCGCCGTATTTTTCCAAAAGACTGCCGTATATTTTAAAACCCATGGTTTCGCTGTCTATAAGAAGTCCGTCAAGGTCGAATATTACGGTTTTAATCATAAAAACCACCCTTTATCGATAGTGCAAAATTACTTTCCGAATTTTTCACGATTATTTTATCACGTTTTTGCCTATTGTAAAGATAAATTCTTAAAATAAAGCCGCACCTATTGAATTTTGTGCTGTTTTGTGATAGAATAAATATGTTTCGGGGGCATAGCTCAGCCGGTCAGAGCGCACGCTTCACATGCGTGAGGTCGCGGGTTCGAACCCCTCTGCCCCCACCAAAAATCCCGTTCGCAAAAGCAAACGGGATTTTTACTTTCAGCTATTAGCTGTTGGCTGTTAGCTGTTAGCCTGAGTGGCAGTAACCTCATTTTATCATTTCTATATTATTTTAACAGTCAGCCGTTACGCGGCGAAGCCGCGATTATATTCCGCACGTTGTGCGGATATTTTTAAGTGGAACGCTTACGCATTCCGGCGGGCGGCAGATTGCCATAAGAGCCGTTAGCTATTAGCTGTTGGCTGTTAGCTATGCGGCTTCGCCGCGATTATATTCCGCACGTTGTGCGGATATTTTTAAGTGGAACGCTTACGCATTCCGGCGGGCGGCAGATTGCCGCCCATACGGGAAATATGGGGAAAATCGGCGCGGAAAACGATAGGTTTTTGCATAGAAAAACCTGTGTTGCGTGTTTGTTGACAGGCAAATTACCGTGCCGAAATAAATCGGTAAACAATCAAATATTTTAAATGACACCCCCGTTTGGACAAAAAACGTTCACGGGGTTATATTATTCGGAACAAACAAAACCCTGTGAACTGACAAAACTCACTCCATTCACAGGGTTTGATTTATGATTATATTAAAATGACGATATGCAAGTTGCCGCAAATAGGCTAACAGCTACAAGCTACCCCGTAGGGGCGGCAATCTGCCGCCCGCAAAAACGGCAACGCCGTTTTCCTTAATATTTCCGCACAACGTGCGGATTATAATTCGCGGCGCAGCCGCGCGCTAAAAGCTAACAGCTGATAGCTAACAGCTGATAGCTAACGGCTAATAGCTAACAGCGGCTCTTTCATATAATTTCAATCTGGCACATTTTCATGGTCGTGATTGCCGCATTGTGGCTTTCTGGCGTTACGCCGGCGCAACACGAAGCGTCTACGGCGATGTCGGTTTCGGGATAATTCGCTTTTAAAGCCAAGGCGTTTGACACAACGCAAATATCCGTACAAAGACCGACAAGCTCGATATAATCATAATTAAGACCGCGAATAATTTCGGGAAGTGCGGTGCTTCCGAAAGTAAGCTTATTTAAAGTCATAAAATGACCTCTTTTTGTGAGCGCCGAAAGAACCTCATCATTAATTTTGTGCCCGTTTGTGTCAACGATACAATGCGGAACGGGAAGATGCCGTCCCTCGCGGGTTTCAAGATAATTATTAAAATGTGTGTCCCGCGTTGCAATAATGTCGCCGTCCCAAGCGTTAATTTTTGCAACGACGTTCGGCACAATCGAAACAGCATCCGCAGTACCGAGCGAGCCGTCAATAAAATCGTTCTGCATATCAACAACTACTAAAAGTTTTTTCATTTTTTATATTCTCCTTTTTCCAACGCGCTTTAGGCGGCTATAATCGCGGCTCCCCTGCGCTGACAGCTGACAGCTGACAGCAGACAGCTACAGGCTACCCCGTAGGGGCGGTTGTTGCCGCCCGCCAAAATGCGTAGCATTTCCTATATTTTTCCGCACAACGTGCGGATTATAATCACTTATTACCTCTTACATCTTACCTATTACTTCAACCTCTGCCGCCCGCCAAAATGCGTAGCATTTTCCTATATTTTTCCGCGCCCGACGCGGATTATAATCGCTGCGTAGCCGCATGCTGACAGCTAAAAGCTAATAGCTAATGGCTAACAGCTAACGGCTAAAAGCTCACAACATATCTGTCGATTGCGTTTTTAATGCCCGCGGCAACGCTGTTGGGGTCGTCGGGCAATTTGTCGCAGCCGATGCGGAAAGTCATAACGCCGCCCGCACCCGCAAAGAGTGCATACGCCGTTTTGTCGCCCGCAAGCGCCGGAGAGCAAAATGTTCCGTCATAAATCTGGTCGGAATCCTGAACGTTATAATACTTGCTGTCCCAATAATTTGCGTTTTCAAGATTGCGCCAAACAGCCCAATAAGCACTGCCGTTCACGGGTCTGCCGTAAATCGCGATACCGATATTTATTTTTTTAATATCCGCACCGTTCTTAACAAAATCCCTAAGCCCCTCTTCAGCCTGCAAAAACGAGCTTTGATACCCTTCTTCGTCGTGTCCGTCGTATGCCATAAACTGAATTTGGTCTATGCAGTCAAACGTCTCTTTTGAAAGTCCGAGCGACCACGCCGACAGAGCCGCCGAAATTATCGAATCACTTTTATAAGCCTTTAAATCGCGGTTAAGCTTTTGAATAAAGCTGTCAAAAACTTTCCAGTCGTCGGCGCTTGCAGGGTATTCCCAGTCGATGTCAACACCGTCAAAGCCGTATTTTTTCGTCATATCGACAATTTGGTCGGCAACGCTTTCCCAATGCTTTGCCATATATGTGTTAACGCCGTTGTGACCGTCGCCCCACGCGCCGTCGGCAAGCGCGGTAACGATAAGCTTGACTTTATGATTTTTGTTGCTTCGCAGTGAAATAACCTCTTTTAGTGCGGCAATTTCTTTTGCAAAATTTTCTTCGCCCGCTTCACCGAAGTTCATTATGCCGTTTTCATCCCAATGCACGGCGGCAAAAACTATGACCGTGCTGTATATATCATAAAAACGCGCGTAGCTCTTTGCATATTCACTGCCCTTTTTGAGGATTTCGGAGGGCACGTCGCCGTCAAGCCGCTGATATGTCGCGACCTCAAAATCCGTTACGTCGCGTTTTTCTTCGTTATAAAGAGCGAGCGATTTAATTTTTACAGGCTCTTTATCGTTTTTAAATTTATCAATTGAAAGGCGCACTCTGCCGGTTGTTACGCTGTCAAAGCTTAAAAGTCTTAAAGACTCTATTTTTTCGCTTCTGTAAACCGTGACCCATTCGCCGCCGACAAACGCCTGAAGTCTGAAATAGCAAACGCCGCTGCCCTCTTCATCAATTATCGCCGTGTTAAATGTGCTCGTCTTTTCAAGCTTAAATTCGGCAACGGCGTTATTCGTTGCTTTAACGCCCTCTGCCGGGTTATAAAACGGGGATTGCGCGGTCCAACAGCCCTCGCCGAGAAGATTTGCGGCGTCGGGAGTTTCGTTTTTTGCAAGACTTTCAAAGGTTACGCTTGCGCCCTCAAAAAGATTTTTTGAAGAAAGCACGGGAGGAATAAGCCCCGAATTTTCTTTTGAAATTTTTAAAGATGAAACTGCTGACATTGAAAACACCACCGAACAAACAATTATTATCGAAATAACCGCACGAACAGCCTTTTTTCCCGATTCGCAAAATGCAAGCACAAGCCCAAAGCCGCCTGCAAGCGCGGGATAAAGAATATTGAGCGACTTAAATCCGTTTAAAAAATTCGCCGAAGTAACATTACCCGAAATGCCGAACACGAGCACAAACGTATAAATAAACATTATAATTCCGAGGACAGCCGAAACACCGTGAGCGGCGTTAAACGCCCTTGCGCCTTTATGGGCGTTCTTTTTTTCGCCCGAAACGGCAGAAAAAACAAGATATGCAAAATCAAACGCCGTAAGCACACCTATAACGACGAAAAACGCCGTTACGACCGCTTTGCCGTAAAGCACATTTATCCAGGAATAAAGCCCCAAAGCGCCTTTTAAAAACGAGAGAGAAAACACGTTTAAAAGGAAGAACACATAAGACCATATGCGGCTGTTAAAGGAGTCAAATATCTTTTTTATAAATTTCAAAGCGCCCCATCCCCTTTGTATGTTGTGGTTTGATTATAGCAAACCCGCCCTAAAAAAGCAACACCGAAAGAACGGTCGGACACGGCACGGTTTTAAAATGCCGCGCTTTCGTATTACAAAAAGAAAGCCGTCCGAAAGCAGGTGAAAACAAAGCTTTTTCGGCATATTGCTTTAGCATTCTCGGTAACTTCCGATTAATTAAAAAGCCGTTACTTTATGCCTATAGATTTTTTCTTAATATTGTGTTACAATTACCCTCGCGATTAGGGGAAACCGGTGAAAATCCGGTACGGGCCCGCCGCCGTGATGCACGTTAAGACGTCAGTCTAAAATTTTTGCCTATTCCGCTGCCGCAAAGCGGAAGACACAGCCATTGGGTTCCCCCGAGAAGGCGGCAAAAATGTGCAGAGTCGAAATACCCGTTCGCAAAAAATCCGTTTTCGCGAGAATATCCGCATTGCGAGCGCCGATGTAAACCGAGAGTTTAAAACGGATTAATATTTTTTAGGAGAAATGATTATGACTCAGAAAAACAAACTCAACCGTTTGTTGTCCTGCGTGCTTTCATTCGTGCTTGTTGCGGCTCTTGCACTTTCTTTGACGGCATGCTCTTCAACACCCGCAAACGAAACCACCGCACCCGTACCCACAGAAAGCGCCCAAAACACTGCGGCGGCTTCGGAAGTAGGCGAAGGCGCACACTCTTTCACCTTTACTGCAACAGACCTTGACGGCAAAAAAACAGTTTTCGCCGTTAAAACCGATGAAGCAACAGTCGGCGCGGCTCTTGTTAAGCTCGGAATTATTGCAGGCGACGAAAGCCAGTACGGCCTTTATGTTAAAACCGTAAACGGCGTTACGCTCGACTATGATAAAGACGGCGCATATTGGGCATTTTATGTAAACGACGCCTATGCCGAAAAGGGCGTTGACTCAACCGATATTGTTGACGGCGCTTCTTATGCCTTCACCGCAACCAAGGGTTGAAACTGAATATTAAAGAGGCTGTTTTGTTTGCGCTGCTCGGCGCTTTGATGCTTGTGTCAAAGCTCGCGCTTGAGTTTTTGCCGAATGTGCATATGCTTGCCGCGCTTACAATAGCCTATACGGTCGTATTTCGGAAAAAAGCGTTATACCCCATATACGTCTATGTGCTTTTAAACGGCATTGTCGCGGGCTTCAGCCTGTGGTGGATTCCGCACCTTTATCTTTGGACGGTTTTGTGGGGCGTAACCATGCTTTTGCCGAAGAATATGAAGCCGAAAATTGCCGCGCCCGTTTATATGGTCACGGCGGCTCTTCACGGATTTCTTTTCGGCACGATGTACGCGCCGGCGCAGGCGATAATGTTCGGGCTTGACTTTAAAGCCACAATATCGTGGATAATAGCCGGCTTGCCGTGGGACGCGATTCACGGGGTAAGCAACTTTTTTATGGCTATTCTTGTTTTGCCGATTGTAAAAACAATCAGGCTCGCACAAAAAGGCATTCGCTGAATAAAACGGCACAGGGCGGAAAAAAGTCTTTTCAGGACTTTTTCCGCCCGTTATTTTTTCACGTTCAAAACGCTTTGCTCATAGTATACTCAAGGTGATACTATGAACAATGCAGTCCTCGCCGCACTTATTGCGGGGCTTGGTACTTATTTTGTAACAGCCCTCGGCGCGGCAACGGTAATAATATTTAAATCTTCAAACACAAGGGTTATGAACATAATGCTCGGCTTTTCGGCGGGCGTTATGATTGCGGCAAGCTTTTGGTCTTTGCTTGAACCCGCAATCGCCCGTGCAAAAATTTTTCTTGACACCCCGCCGTGGCTTGTTGCGACAATCGGGTTTATGTGCGGGGCGGTGTTTATGTGGCTTTCGGACAAAGCAGTGACAAAAGCGCAAAAAAAGCTTTCTTCAAGCGCGGGCACTTTTAACGAGCGCATTAACAGAATTTTCCTTCTTGTTTTTTCAATCACAATTCACAATATTCCCGAGGGTCTTGCGGTGGGCGTTGCCTTCGGCGCGCTTAAAGACGCAAATTTCAGCGGTGAAGCTGTTGCGGGCGCCGTAAGCATAGCCCTCGGAATAGCGCTTCAAAATTTTCCCGAAGGCGCCGCCGTTTCTTTGCCGTTACGGCGCGAGGGCTGCTCGCGGTTAAAAAGCTTTATTGTGGGGCAATCCTCGGCGATTGTCGAGCCCGTTTTTGCAGTTGTCGGCGCAATGCTTGTTACGCGCGTGCAAACCGTTTTGCCTTATGCTTTGGCGTTTGCCGCGGGCGCTATGATACTTGTGGCGGTGCACGAGCTTATTCCCGAATGCCGCAGAAACAGCAAAGAAAGTCCGTATTTTGCAACAATGGGCATAGTTTCGGGCTTTGCCGTTATGATGCTTCTTGACGTGGCTTTGGGCGGATAATTTTTTTATAAAAACGGATTGCGCCTGATTAAAGCACAATCCGTTTTTTATTATAAGCTAATCCAGTATCTTTCAAGATAAATGTTATTATGCGGTTCAAACAAGGTATTTTCATAAACGCCGCCGTTATTTAAAATAGCACCCTTACTGCCCTTGTTGCCGCGAATGCACGTTATTAAAACCTTGTCAATGCCAAGCTCTTTGCATTTTATAAGGGCAAGCCCGAGCATTTTTGTGGCATAGCCTTTTCTGCGCTCGCTCGGGGCTACCGAATAGCCGATGTGACCGCCGTAATTTTTCAAATAATCGTTAAAGCAGTGCCTTATCTGAAGCATTCCGACGATTTTTTCATTATCTTCATTCACAAAAATATATTGCGTCGCAGGAACCAAGCCTTCAGAAACAGTTTCGGGATTTTTGTTTTTTGCAACATACTCTACCCACTCTTCGGGGTTATCGAAATTTCTTAAAGCGCTCGTTCCGTCCATTGAGTCACCGCTTTTCAAAAATTCGTCTTTGTAGTCTTTTATTTGTTTTGTGTATTCGGTTGTAGGTTCAATAAACTTCAAAATATACCCCCCTTTGAATTTTTTGCAGAGTTTTATATACAATGATTTAAGTGCAGTGTTTTTACTTCTTTACACGTTATTTCAACATAGCTTTTAAAATATTTGAAAATACACTTTATATTATCATAAGTTTTACCGCTGTATCAATACTCAAAACAAATATTTTATGAAAATCTAAAGTCGATTTTAGATTTTCATAAATTTCGTATATAAATTCCAAACGGAAATAGGCATTTATTCCTGTGCGGGTTTCAATTTCAGGTCGTTTTGCGGGCGGCAGGTTGCCATAAGAGACGCTAGCTGCTAGCTGTTAGCGCGCGGCGTTGCCGCTTGAGCCGTTAGCCGTTGGCTGTTAGCTGTTAGCCATTTATACCCGCTGCGCGGGAGCCGTGGGAACGCTTATGCGTTCTCCTAAAGCCGCCATATCTAAATGATTACAGGTCGTCCCAAAGGCAAAAAAATCGGCGGCTCTGAAAATCAAAGCCGCCGGGATAAAGTGGGCGCGTGAAAATATGTCTGCTCTGCGACGGCTTTTTTTCTTTTGCCGTCGTCCGGCAGAACATTTCATTTTAATTTTTCAAGATTGCCTGTTTGAATGGCTTGAATATTAGCTGCTATTTTTTCAACAGACCAATCCCACCATTTTAACTGTAACAATTTTGAGATAGTATTTTCATCAAAGCGTTTGCGTATCTCTTTTGAAGGTATTCCTCCGACTATGGTATAGGGCGGCACATCTTTTGTTACCAAAGCTCTTGTACCGATAATGGCACCGTCTCCAATAGTGACTCCTGCCATGATAACAGCTTCGTATCCAATCCAGACATCATTTCCAATAACAATATCGCCTTTGTTGTCCCATGCAGTAGCCACATCTTTTACGTTTAATCCCCATTCTTCAAAGAATATCGGGAATGGATAAGTTGACAAGGACGACAGTGTATGATTTGCGCTATTGAAAATAAATTTTGCCCCACAAGCAATCGAACAGAATTTACCAATCACAAGTTTATCGTGATTGACAGGGTAATGATACAGAACATTATTTTTTTCAAAATCGCAAGGGTCGTTTACAAAATCGTTATACATTGAAAATTCCCCAACAAGGATATTTGGATTAGAAATTACGTCTTTGAGGTAAACGGTTTCCTTGTCGCCTGTGCGGGGATAAATCCTTTTATTCGGTAATGACATATAGGCACCTCTTTTCTTTTGGTTTTCACAAGATATTTTATATTGGGGTGTAATGCTTTTCAATATACCGGGCGTTTCGGTAATGTTTTGTATAAAGAAAAGAGGCTGCATTTCTGCAACCTCCAAAAAACTATTTTTGATAAATGATTTTACGAATTGCATAAATCGAAAGGAAATATTTGTCAGCAAGTTCCTCTATGGAAACACCACTTCTATATTCGGCAACAATCGACTTATTTCGTTCTTGTAGTTCTTTTCTATAACCAGACAATTCTCCCCATTGCTTTTGTTTCTCTTGAATAGCCGGAACATAAATATAGCCACCTTGAATGTACTCTTGTAATTCCTTAACTAATCCGTCGGGAAGAAGTATCTTTGCATTGACATACTTCATGCGGGCTTCCTCCTTGAATTTTATAATCAAGCAGCAAAGCCAGCATATATACAGCGACAATATTACTCCATGCAAACGTCGCTACTTACTGGCTTTGCATGGAGCCACACTTCATTTTGACCTTTTTTATCGGCACGCATAAGCTCACCTCTTTCAATCAATAAATAACCACTGGTATTATAGCATTTCACTTGCCAAAATTCAACTCTCACTCCGCAAATAATATGCTCTATTTTGATGCATAGTAGGAAGTGTGTAGGCATATCCAACCAAAAAGGAGAACAGTAAAATATAACTGGGTGAATGAATATGGCAAAAAGACCAGTTACAATAGCGGTGAAACCGCAAATCAGGCTAACAGCTAACGGCTACAGGCTACCCCGTAGGG
>ERZ808246.1937-NODE-1937-length-13764-cov-4.198629_pt1 | contig 13764 bp, 10 predicted proteins | sample MGYA00521083_ERZ808246 | MGnify/ENA primary metagenome ERZ808246 (study PRJEB31516, sample SAMN03275577) | gut metagenome | biome: mammalia-associated habitat; material: feces | host: Papio cynocephalus | place: Kenya | collected 2012-07-07 ...
AGCGCGAAACGCCCTGCGTGTCCATTCTCGTCGTGCATAAAAATATTCCGTGCGTTTTATGCTCTTTCGCAATCTCAGCGGGCGTGAGATACCGTTCGTACAAATTCACGTTTTTAAACCGTCTGAGAGCTTTCGTGTCCTCGTAAAACCTCGCACCCTCACCGTAAATGTCGAACGTCATTCTTTTGAATTCGGGGTACTTCGAAAGCTCGGCTATGGCTTTCGCCGAAATGTCGTTGGCGTAATTTTTGTTGGCGAACGATTTAACGGACAATATATTAAACCGCTGACAGGCGGGCTTTTTTTCGTATGAAAACAAATCCGTATCTATGCAGTTGTGAATTACAAGACTGTTTTTTTCGTCGAATTCGAAACCGTAGTCCTCGCTCACCGTACGCTTTAAATACTCGGAAACGAATATGAATTTTATATTTCGGATTTTCGACTCCGCGTAGACCTCGCGCCACATACGCTCCGTTTTTTCGAACGATAATTTCGCTTCTTTTATCTCCTCGGCTGTCACGTAGTTGTAGCTTCGCCTGTACCACGGCTGAATGTCGGCTCCGTGGGCGAAAATATACGCGTCGATATTCGGCAGAAGCGGTTTGAGCGCGTTCCACATATACAAATCGAGAAAGTGTACAAAAACTCTGTTTACACCCGATTTTACAAGACTTTCGAGTCCCTCGAAGTTTGTCTCGCACACGTTTACGCCGTCGTATTCCCGGTACGAGGTTTTCTTAATATCCGACACGACCGCCGTATCCGAAACAACTCCCCTGTTCTTCATACCCTTGACTCTCGTGTGAACGAACATATATTTATATATATCCGAATACGACGGATATCCACGGCATATAACGAGCGAATCCGAACGCGGGATAAGATTTACGTTTGCGTCGTTTACGTTCTTTCCTCCGACGGTTATTTTCGTAATTTCCGCCCTGCCTGGACCTTTGGGACGAAAGCCGATTTCACACAGTACCGTCGAAACGGGCAGAGTAAGTCTTTCATACCTGTTAAGATGAGGAAAGAGCGCGCCCGTCTTTTCGTCCGACGAATCAAAGCACACGACAACGCAAATCAAATCGAGGTTTCCCCCGCCCGCAAAGAACACGGGCAGAACACCGTCGGAAAGATATTTCCGAGCCTCGAAACGAGTTTTTTTAATATAGACGTAGTCGTGCGAATTTTCATTGAGCGTACTGGTTATGACGAGGTTCCTGCCCTCTGAGAAAAGGCTCACTCGGCCGCCCCCCGCCCGCGCGGACGGGAGCAAAGCAAGCTCGAAATCGAGAGCGTCCGGGTCGGGACGTACGGGCTTTATATGTTCCGAGAATCCGATTATTTTATTGAATTCAATACCCTTATCGGGAATGAAAACATCGTCGCACTCACGGCACTCGTCATAAAGGAAATTTTCGCAGTAATTGAATTCGTCGGCGGAAAACAGTCCCCCGCATTCGATTTCGAAGTTTTCGCCGATATCCGAATTTAACAGCAGATTCGACCTTACAACGCTTCGGCGAAGCGTCAGCTTTTTTATATAAAAATACGATTTACCGTCCGTTTTCAGTCTGATTTCCCCGTTTTCGCACGAATAATACGTCCCCTTGCCGACTCCGTTGGCGGGATAATAGCGAAGAGTCAGCATTAAATCGAGCAGATAATTTTCGCCGTAATAATCGCCGGGGCAGAAATACGCCGAAAAACCGTTCGTTTTATCCGTATTGATTTTTTCGTCGTTTGAAATAAATACAAGCCGTTTATTTTTATAGCTCTGTCTTTCAAACATCCGCTTGACCCGTTCGGCTTCGTCAGAATTTTTCACGTTCGAATATACCGTGACGGTTTCGCTTTCTTTTTTAAGACTCTTATTAAAAACCTTTTCGCACACGTACGAAAGCCTGTCCTCGTAAAGATGTCCGCTCAAAACGGCTCTGAGTCCCGCGAGCCTGTATTTTTTGTAAATCTCGGGGGACGATACGTATTTTTTTAAATTCGAAACCATGGTTTCGGCACTGTCCGTGCAGATTGTCAGTTCGCCGAAATAATTTACAAGTCCTCTCGAATAATTGCCGACCGTGACGGTATTCGAGGCGAGCATTTCGAAAACTCTGCGGGCGAACATCGACTGCGACGAGCTTATCGAATTCATATTGACACCGCACATATATCCCTTGTACGCTATATCGATTTTGTCCGGGGACAGATTTCCGACAATATCGCCGTCGTATTTTTTCGGGAAACGGTGTTCGGGCAGTGCGGATTTATAATTTCTGTCATATATGTCGAAACCTCCGCCGACCTTGAACACGTCGGCGAACGAATCAAAAACGCGTGAGCGCGACTCGTATTTGTGATAATACGCGCCCGCAAAGCAGAACTTCGGCTTGCGGTCGTATTTTTCTATCGGGTTATGCACGGCGGGCTGAGCGGCAAAATGCAGATGATAAACTCTGCCGTGGTTAAGGCGCGTCTTATACTCGCTTATGCAGTCGATATCTGTCGTAAACACATAATCCGCATACGAAGCGGTTATCATAAAACTGTCGGTATAAACGGGGTCTTCTTTATTCCAGAACACGACGGGGATTTTTTTCTTTTTGCAGTAAATACACAGATCGTTTATCTCCGCGCTGTATCTGTCAATTTTTCTGAACCAGGACGAATCCTTTCCCCTCCACGCCGATTCTATAAAAAGGATATGAGGAGCAAAGCTTTCGATTTCTTCTTTCCAGCCGGACGAAGTAAGCCCGCAGACGTTACATTCGTACGAAAAAGCCTGATACGTAAACGAATCGGCGATAAGCGCAATTTTAAGTTTTTTTAGCGTATCGACATAATTATCAAGAACAAACGGCGTAAAACGATCCGTTTCGGACTTTACGGGCATAATAATTCTCTCTTTTTTCTCTTCGCCGTGTGAGTTAAACGAGGATATAAATGCCTTTATTCCGTTTAAAAAATCGGGTCTTTTCATATTCCTTTTCCTCCATCCGTACCATGTGATTTTTCCCTGACGGTACTGTTTTAAACGTAAATCGGACGGCGCAGTTTATTCCATTTATAAATATGAATCGGCTCGGTTTTTTATGTAATTCAAATGAAAAAGAATTCATTTTAATAAAACATATATAAATTATATGCATTGACAAAATGTATTTTTTATCCTAATATAAATATTGAGGAATTAATTAGCTTCTGCTAACTCATCATCGAGGTGTTTTAATATGGCAACGCAATATAACGTCACGGGCATGAGCTGTGCCGCGTGCGCCGCGAGGGTCGAAAAGGCTGTAAACGGCGTGGACGGAGTAACCTCGTGCGCGGTCAGTCTTTTGACTAATTCAATGGGCGTCGAGGGTACGGCGGATTCTTCTGCGGTTATCGACGCGGTAAAGAAAGCAGGATACGGAGCTTCGCTCAAGGGAACCGAAAAAGATACGGCTTCGCAGCCCGACGAGCTTAAAGATACCGAAACTCCGCGTCTTATTAAACGGCTTGTCGCTTCGGCGGTATTTCTCGTCGTTTTGATGTATTTTTCAATGGGTCACATGATGTGGGGCTGGCCGCTGCCGTCGTTCTTCGACGGAAACCACGTCGCAATGGGGCTTGTACAGCTTCTGCTGTCGGCGATCATCATGGTTATAAATCAGAAATTCTTTATAAGCGGATTCAAAGCTTTGATTCACCGCTCGCCGAACATGGACACGCTCGTCGCGCTCGGCTCTTCCGCTTCGTTTTTATGGAGCGTTTACGCGCTGTTTCAGATGACCTCGGCGCAGACGGCGGGCAACCCGGAGCTTGTCATGAAATACATGGACGAATTCTATTTCGAGTCGGCGGCTATGATTTTAACTCTTATCACCGTCGGAAAAACGCTTGAAGCGAGATCTAAGGGCAAGACAACCGACGCGCTGAAAAGTCTGATGAAGCTCGCCCCGCAGACGGCGGTTATTATAAAAGACGGAGAAGAAAAAACCGTCCCGATTTCACAGGTTAAAAAAGGTGACATATTCGTCGTCCGCCCGGGCGAGAGCATACCCGTCGACGGAATCGTACTCGACGGAAACAGCGCAGTAAACGAATCGGCTTTGACGGGCGAGAGCGTTCCCGTCGATAAAGCGGAGGGGGACGAGGTCTCCGCCGCCACGGTCAATCAGTCGGGATTCTTAAAATGCCGTGCCGAACGCGTAGGCGAGGACACCGCTCTTTCAAAAATTATAAAAACAGTATCCGACGCGGCGGCTACAAAAGCTCCGATTGCAAAAATCGCCGATAAGGTCTCCGGCGTTTTCGTCCCGACCGTAATAACGATTGCGGTTATTACAACTATTGTATGGCTTTTAATAGGCAGAGAATTTCCGTTTGCGTTGGCACGCGGAATCTCCGTACTCGTCATAAGCTGTCCGTGCGCGCTCGGACTCGCAACGCCCGTCGCAATCATGGTCGGCAGCGGACTCGGCGCAAAGAACGGAATACTTTTCAAAACCGCCGTATCGCTTGAAGAGACGGGCAAAATAAACATTGTCGCGCTCGACAAAACGGGCACGGTAACCGTCGGCGAGCCTGTCGTTACGGATATAATTCCGGCAGACGGACTTAACGAAAAAGAATTTCTCACCTCGGCGTATTCGCTCGAAAAAAAGAGCGAACACCCGCTTGCAAAAGCGATTGTTAAAAAGGGAGACGAATCAGGCGTTTCCGAATTCGAAACAAGCGATTTCAAAGCTCTCTCGGGCAGCGGACTTTCGGCTGCCGCAAACGGAAAAACATTACTCGGCGGAAGTCTTAAATTCATAAAGGAACACGCCGACGTTTCAAAAGAAGCAGAGGAAAAAGCGTTAAATCTTGCAAACGAGGGCAAAACGCCCATGCTGTTTGCGGAAAACGGAAAGCTTATCGGCATAATAGCCGTCGCGGACGAAATAAAGCCCGAAAGCCGTGAAGCCGTCAAACAGCTTCACAATATGGGAGTCAGAGTCGTAATGCTCACGGGAGACAACGAGAGAACGGCTAAGGCGATAGGCAGACAGGCGGGAATCGACGAGGTCGTCGCGGGAGTTCTGCCCGACGGCAAAGCGAACGTTATAAACGAGCTTAAAAAGCAGGGTAAGACCGCCATGGTCGGCGACGGAATAAACGACGCGCCCGCCCTTACCGTCGCGGATATGGGCATAGCGATAGGCGCGGGAACGGATGTCGCAATCGACGCGGCGGACGTGGTATTAATGAAGAGCCGACTGACCGACGTCCCCGCAGCTCTTCGTTTGAGCAGAGCGACGCTTACAAATATACGCGAAAATCTGTTCTGGGCGTTTATATATAACGTCATAGGAATTCCTATTGCCGCAGGCTGTTTCGCCGCGTTCGGACTCACGCTCAACCCGATGATAGGAGCCGCCGCAATGAGCCTTTCAAGCTTCTGCGTCGTTACAAACGCGTTAAGACTTAATTTAAAGAAGATAAACGACCCGTCGCACGACAGGAAGATTAAAAACAAAAACGAGCCGAAAGCCGTTACGGTGTCGGATAATTCGGACGGCAAAGAAAAAACCGTTACGATTTATATTGAAGGCATGATGTGCGCCCACTGCGAGGCAGCAGTAAAGAAAGCGCTTGAAAGCATTGACGGCGTAAAATCGGCTCAAGCAAGCCACGAAAACGGTACGGCGAAGGTTATACTCTCATCCGAAGTCGATAAAAAGACTATAAAAAAAGCGATCGAGGACAAGGATTACACCGTCGTAAGGTTCGAAGAATAAGGATATGGATAATCTTAATTTAACCCGCATTTTCGACGGAATAACGCTTACGTTCGAGGATGAATCGAACGCGTTTGAGCCTGCGGACGGGGACAGAATTCTCGAAATCAGACACTGCAAATCGGGCAGAGCGGAGTTTTTAACGGACGACGGATTTATTTATCTCGGCTCCGGCGACATGTACGCGGGACCTCCGATCTCGGGCGCGGTATATTTCCCGTCGGGCGGATATTCGGGCGTAAAGGTCACGGCGGATATCGGAAAAACGCCGAAATGTCTTTCATGCTTTTTGGAGGACGTAAACGTAAACCCCGAGGTTCTTTACAATAAATTCGAAAACGGCTATATCGCGCGTTCGGACGAAAACACGGCGCATATATTCTCGGAAATTTATAATGTCGACGAGAGCATAAAAATGGGTTATTTCAAGGTAAAAACACTTGAACTGTTCCTGTTTTTAAGCCGAATCGACATATCGAAAAGCGAAAACGTAAGCCACACCGTGTCGAAATCACAGATAGAGCTTACGTGTAAAATAAACGCGTATGTAAACTCCCACGCGGACGAGCATATAACGCTTGAAACAATGTCGGCAATGTTCAACACGTCGCCCACAGGCATAAAAAACGCGTACAAATCGGTATTTTCAACGTCGTTTTCGTCATACGTGCGTACGCTCAGAATGAAAAAAGCCTCGTCGCTTTTAAAGAAAACGGACATGAGCATACTCGACGTCGCGCTGTGCGTGGGATATACGAATTCGTCAAAATTCGCAAAAGCCTTTTCGGACGAATTCGGAATCACGCCGAAGAAATACAGCAAACAATAATTTATCGCGTTACACGCGATAAATTATTGCAGTGAAAAGTGAAGAGGTTCGGTGCAAATCCTGACGGATTTGTCATTATAAAAAAAACAGCAATTGTATTTATTCTTTTTTTAAGGGGATAGGAAAAAATGTTCGGAATGAATCAGCCGAACCTCAACCGTCGTCCCAAACGACGGTTGAGGCTTGCCCGACGGCGTATACTTATACGTCGAGGGTGAGGATGGTTCATAGCAAAAAGCAAACCTTTAAAATATATAATTGCTTTTTGCGGTCCGGGCGTTTTTAACATCCCCTTGTCTTTTTGGAGTGTTTTTTTGTCCGATAAGAGCGGAAAATACAATCAAAACGTACTATTATATATTCGTCGGGAGGAACGATTCGTCTTCCCGACATTAAAAAGGCTTGTGGTTAGCAAGTGCTAACCGTTGAAGGGGATGTATGAAATGAGCGTCGTTATCGTAGGCGGAAACGAGAGAATGGAAAGACAGTACACCGAGCTTTGCAAACAGTATTCGTGCAAAGCAAAGGTATTTACAAAGACCTCCGGCGGCGTTCGAAGCGTCGGCTCCCCCGACCTTATCGTTCTTTTTACCGGAACGGTATCGCACAAAATGCTCCGTTCGCTCGAATGTGAGACAAAGGGCATGAACATTCCGATAGCAAAAAGCCATACAAGCTCCATAACCGCGCTGAAAAATATACTCGAAGCGCACACGGGAGGCATGTAAATGAGCGAGGATTTACTGATAGATCAATGTTCTCCGACCATGGCGGGCATAAAAACGGGCAGTCTGTTCTCTTGTTACGCCGACGACAAAAAGACATTAAATGCGGATATCAGAAGATTTAACGCAAAGCTTGTTCCGAAAGGCTTACGTCTTGTCCCCATGAAATTCGAAAACAACCGCGCGCTTGTATATATGTACCGTCCGTCGAAACTTGAAAAGGATCTGAACGACCCCACGGCGCACAGTATACTGTCAAGTCTTGATTACTCCTCGTCCGGCGCGGACAGCAAAGTCGCAAAGCTCAGAAAAAAAATCAATACAAGCGAAAGCTTCCCGCACGAGATCGGCCTGTTTCTCGGCTACCCTCCCACGGATGTGGACGGATTTATAAAAAAAGGCCCGCACAAGGCGAAGCTTACGGGCGTATGGAAAGTTTACACGGACGAAGAGAGCGCGAAAAAGAAATTTGCTCTTTACAAAAAATGCGCGGGCGTTTACAAATCGGCGTATAAAAAGCACCGTTCGTTTGACAGACTTATAGTAAGAGAGCGCTAAAATGTTTTTATATAACAGAAGATAAAATGAAAGGAATTGAAAAAATATGAGTAAGGTTGCAGTAGTTTATTGGAGCGGTACGGGTAATACCGAAGCAATGGCGGTATCCGTCGCGGACGGAGTAAAGAAAGCCGGCGGCGAAGCGGTCGTACTGACTGCGGGAGAATTCGATTCTTCCATGGCAGCTTCATTTGACGCAATAGCGTTCGGATGCCCCGCAATGGGAGCGGAGGAACTCGAAGAGGATGAATTCGAGCCTATGTTTTCCGCGTGCGAGAGCGAACTGAACGGCAAGAAAATCGCGCTTTTCGGCTCCTACGGCTGGGGCGACGGCGAGTGGATGAGAACATGGGAGGAACGCTGTGTTTCCCTCGGCGCGGTTATCGCGTGCGAGAGCGTAATTGCAAACGAGGCTCCCGACGACGAGGCGGCGGCAAAGTGCGTCGAACTCGGAGAAAAACTCGCCGGATAATTAATTAAGATTATTCCGTATTTTTAACATCTTCATTTTCTGCTTGCAAGCCGTCCGCGGATTATATTCGCGGACGGCTTGCTAAACAATAATTTACGGTGTAAATTATTGTTTATTTTTTCTTTGAATACTTCTCCCGCTCCCGCCGAAAATAACGACGGGAGTGATTTTTTTGAAAATAAAAACAAAACGCGCGGGTATTCGGCTAGTCTCATACGTATGTGCCGTCATTATATCTCTGTCCGTATTCGGCGCGGTTGAAAAACGCAAGGCGGATGAATACGAAAATCAGGTAAATCTTTCATACCAGCAGGCTTTATCGGGTCTGTCGGCATATCTTGACTCGATAAAAACCGATTTATACAAGGGAATGTACGCCTCGACTCCCGCAATGGCGGGCAAACTGTCGGCTTCGCTTCTGTCCTCGTCCTCGGGCGCGCTCGAATGTATTTCGAGACTGCCGAGTTCGCAGGGCAAGCTCTGCAACGCGTATAAATTTCTGACGCAGGTCGGAGCATTTACGGACTCGCTCAACGACAAGATCGCAAAGGGCGAAAAAATTTCCGACGAAGAGTACGAAACCATGGAGAATTTATATAAATACGCCTCGACTCTCTCGGGCAAAATAAGCTACGCGCAGGAAACGGCTCTCGGCGAGGGAATTTCTTTCGAACAGTCGGTCTCCACGCTGTCTCTTCCGTCCGCGGATGAAGCGGGAATCGTTAAATTTTCCGACACGGTCGAGGATACGGAGCAGTCGTTTTCGGATTTTCCCACGTTAATTTACGACGGTCCGTTTTCGGATAATATTACAAATAAATCCTCGTCGTTTTTAGGAAATAAAACGGAGATTTCGCAGTCCGCGGCGGCTGATATCGTATCGAAAATCACGGGAAGCAATGTTTCGGACGTTAAATTCGCATACGAAGACGCGTCAAGCGTATCCTCATACGTTTTCACCGTCTCGAACAAAACCGTTTCGATTGCGAAAAACGGCGGTTATCCGAGCTATATGATATCCGGCGACTACGCGCGCGAGGCGGTAATGAATAAGGACGACGCGGTAAAAATCGGATACGAATTTTTAAATAAATGCGGTTATACGGGCATGACAGACACGTATTACGCCGACAACGACGGAATTTGTACGATAAATTACGCCTATAAATTCGGCGGCGTAACGTGCTATACCGACCTTATAAAGGTAAGCGTTTCGCTATCTGACGGTTCTGTCACGGGATTCGACGCGCGAGGGTATCTTATGAATCATATCGACAGAAGCTTCCCCGAAAACGAAAAGGGATTTTCCGAAGCTTCGAAATGCATAAGCTCCCGCCTTACGCCGGAGTCTGTAAAAAAAGCCGTGATTCCCTCCGACGGAACGAGCGAAAATTACGCGTACGAATTCAAATGCTCTTCGCCCGACGGCACGGACGTTCTCGTCTATATCGACGCATTAACGCTTCAGGAGGACGAAATTTTGATACTTCTATACTCCGACGGGGGAATTCTGACTAAATAATACGCAGTAACGCTTGTAAAATATAAACGAACAAAACGGTATAAAATTTATTTTTCGGGACAAACTAAACGCGGGTCAGACTTTATATAGAAAGGAACGACGTTCTGTGAAAAAACTGATACCGATTATCGCGGCGATATTGAGCGCGGTATGCATATTCTCCTCGTGTTCAAAGGACGGGGACAAGGTAAAAGACGACGTTGAGGGACTCGTCACCACGACGAAAAAATCCGAGATGTTCAACTCGTCCGAAGCAAGACCCGAATCGACCAATATGGATTCGGCTCTCGAAAAAGGAGCGGAAAAAGCCGCCGAAGGCGCGGAAAAAGCGGAAGACGGCGCAAGAAAGCTCGACGAGGACATCAAGCAGAATCTTAACGACAATAATAAAAAAGCAAATTAACATGCGAAACCGGCCGAAAACGGAGAAAGCCGAGCTTTACTCTCCGCTCACGGTCGGTTCTCGTATTTTTTTAGATAAATTTAAAAATTTTTGTATATTTTTGTACGGAATTATTACTTGACTTTGAACGCCTTTTAGTGTATTCTATAAATTGAATTATTTTGTATATTATTTTAAAATTAAGGAGCTGGAAATCATGAAAAAACTCATTTCCGTAATTCTCTGTCTGCTCACCGTTACGGGAATGTTTGCCTGCACACTCGTAACCGCGTCCGCGGCAAACACCCCCGAGCTTTCTATGGAAGAAAAATATGACGAAGATGCAAAGACCTTAACAGTTACGATTACGTTAAACAACGCGGTAGGTGCGACTTCCGGCGTTGTCGACCTCGTTTTCGACGACGAAATGTGTTCATACAGAAAGAAAGACGGTTTCAAATCGCTCACAAATGCCGTTACGATCGAGGGCGGAAAGACCGTAGACAATACATACGAATGTGCGTGCGCGTTCATGGCTGCCGACAGCGTTACGGCTCAGGACTGCGACGAAAACGGCAATCTCCTGCTGTGCGAATTCAAATTCGACGTCAAGGGCGAGTACAAACAGAACGCTTTCTACCTCTACTCCGACGACGGCATAGCGATCAATAACTCAAATAAAACGATAGAGCCTGTCGGCAACACGGACATGGCTCCGGTTAAAAACACAACCGCGAACAAAGCGGCGAAAAAGAACAATTCCTCCTCGGCTAAATCCGACACTAAAGATTCGAACACCGTTCTTTTCGTTATCATTGCGGTAGCCGTTCTCGCGGCAGCGGCGGCGGTCACCGTAGCGGTAAGCAAAAAGAAAAAGGCTCAGGAAGAAAACGAGAAGACCGAAAACGCGGAGAAATCCGAAGTTAAGAATATCGAGGAAAAAACCGAAGTTAAGGAAGAAAACACAAAAGATTCCGAAGATAACGGCGAAAAAGAGGAATAAGTAAATATTTCCTTTTAACAATTTTTAAGCGTAGTTTAAGCTTGACATTCTATTCTCAATGTGGGACAGTATACGCGGGACATGCGGGAGGTAATCGCAGGATCTATGAACAGAAAAGTTTATTCCCTTATCACTTTGATTACGGCTCTTATACTGTGCATCTGCTCGGCTGTTACGGCATTTGCCGAATCGCCCGAGACCACTACGCAGAAATCGGGTTCGATAGCCGACGCGGTTCAGGACGTGCTGAACGACAGCGGTATTTCCGACACGGTTGACAGCGTTATCGGAGAAATTCAGGACAGCGGAGGATTATCCGACGTAGTCGGCGGAATTTCGGACAGGATTTCGGGAAGTCTTAACGACTATTCGTCCCTGCTCGACGGCGTTCTCAACGGCGGATCGAATTCGCAGGCAACGACGTCGGCGCAGGTAACGCAGTCGTACGGAAACTTTGCGCTCCCTAATTCTCCCGTTCAGAATAATAATCAAAACCGCGTAACGAGCGCGCAGACGACCGCCCCCGAAACAACGGCTCCTACGACCGCCCCGACGACGGTTCCCCCGACGACCGCTCCGGTACAGGAAGCCACGGCGGTTATGTCAAGCAGAAACGACAGCTCCAAAGGCTCCGGAATATGGATATTCACCGCAGTCGTAGCCGCCGTCATACTGGTGGTAATCGTCACTCTCATAGCGGTGACGGGACATACTCAATTCAATTCGAGAGTCTACGACAGATCAACGATTAAAAGCGTCAGAAAAACGTCCGCCTCCGAGGTGGAGTTCGACGACGACGAACCTATGGATAATATCATGTACGTCGGCGCGTCCGATAAGGACAAGCGCGAATCAAGAGGTTGATATTTATGAAGAAAAAAATTATTACGGCGATTTTTGCGCTGATAATGTGCATTTCTTTGAGCGTCACGGCTTTCGCGTACGATCTGTTTTACGATACGTACAAAAAAGCGGCGGAGGCTCTGCATGAAAAATACCCCGACATTTCCGTCGAGGAATTCATGGACGAGTTTTCGCAGTTTCTCAACGAACCGCTCGACCAGGAGAAGATAAACGAGGCTATACAAAACCTCGTTAACCGTCTGACTCCCACGACCGACCCGAACGAGACGACCACAAAGAAAGAAACCACAACCAAGAGAGAGACCACAACAAGGGAGCGTACGACAAAACGCGAGGAAAACACCACCGCGGCTCCGTCGTTCACGATCCCAAGCGGGCTTATAAATAACAATAACAACAATACGACCTCGCCTAACGCAGGCGGTATAACTATTCCGCAGATTACCGAAAATTCGTCGATCACTCAGACCGTTCCTGTAGTAAGCATGTATCAGCAGAATTCGCCGAATATCAATAACAATAAAAACACGCAGACTCCCGTCGTAAGCGACACGTCGGCAGTTTCGAGCAAAACGATAATGGCTTGGGTCATAATCGCGATAGGCGTTATGCTTCTTATTGTAAGCATTGTCGTTATCGTAATGTCCTCTGACAGACGTTCCTCCGCTTCGAGCAGAAGCAGAAAGCGTATGCGTAAAAACGGCGCGGTCAGAAAAGATTACGTACCGTTTACCGAGACGACAATGCCCGAGGTTACCGTAAACACGGCTGCCGATCTCGCGGCTAAAAAGCATCTCTCGGCACAGACGGGCAAGAACGCAGACTACACTTCATTCTTTGACGATTCGACATCATCCGCGCTCGATTCGGCTGTTATCGTAGCCGCCGAAAGCGCGTCGTCCTACACGGGCGAATCGGCACCCGACGTTGATACCTCCGTTGCGGAAAAACTGCTCAAGAAATCGGCGAAAACCGTAAGAATATGCGAGGACTGCGGAACCACCGTTCCCGAGGACATGATGTTCTGCCCGAAGTGCGGAACGTTCATGGGCATAGTAAGCGAGGAGTCCGCGGATGAAAAAGAGAACAAATCAAGCATGTCGGACGAATCCGACAGCGTAATGCCTCCCCACGGCTCACCCGTTACGGCTCAATAATTCAACATAAAACAAAACGCAGATGATTTAATTCGTCTGCGTTTTTTTTATAATATAACTTTTAAGTACAAAAAAAGCCGCAGTCTTTTTCGGACTGCGGAGCTTTATATGTTTTCTGAATTTTATCAGCAGATTCCCTGCGCAGTCATAGCGTCGAGCACCTTTTCAAATCCCGCGATATTCGCGCCCTTTACGTAATCGTTGTCGAATCCGTACTTCTTGGCAGCGTCATCCATGTTATGGAATATCGTGACCATTATGTGCTTTAATTTACTGTCGACATTTTCAAACGTCCATGTAAGTCTCTCGCTGTTCTGCGACATTTCGAGAGCCGATACGGCAACTCCGCCCGCGTTCGCTGCCTTTGCGGGAGCTACGAGAATTCCGTTCTTCTGAAGATACTCGGTAGCCTCTGCGGTTACGGGCATGTTTGCGCCCTCCGCGACTGCGAAACAGCCGTTCTCTTTGAGAAGCTTCGCGTCAT
>ERZ808246.1938-NODE-1938-length-13763-cov-2.827327_pt1 | contig 13763 bp, 15 predicted proteins | sample MGYA00521083_ERZ808246 | MGnify/ENA primary metagenome ERZ808246 (study PRJEB31516, sample SAMN03275577) | gut metagenome | biome: mammalia-associated habitat; material: feces | host: Papio cynocephalus | place: Kenya | collected 2012-07-07 ...
ATAAAAAATAATAAATAATATTACATATTTTTACCATAATAATAAAGAGGTGTAATATGAATACTAAAATAATAAATAAATTAAAAGAAGAAACTAATAATAGTTCTTATATCGTATATAGAGAAAAATATATAAATAATACCAAAATAGATATAATATATAACGAAACATTAACTGATCAAGATAAAATGTCTGATTTTATTTATAGAAGTCTTGATCATATAGAAAAAATATATCAAGAAAAGGAATTACTATATGATGTTATAAAAAATAATATTAGTAATATCAAAATAAAAGAAATAAATAACTATCAAGATATCTGCAAATATCTAAATAATGGTTTTGTTATTCTTCTAATTGAAGATGACTATTCACTAGCGTTAGAAGTAAAAAAGAATCTAACTAGAAGTATTGAAAAACCTATGACTGAGACCACTATCAGGGGATCTATGGATGCCTTTACTGAGAATATTGAAACTAATGTTGGTCTAATTAAAAGAAGACTAAAAACTAATAAACTATGGAATGAAGACTTGGAACTAGGTAAATATACCAAGAATAAAATAAGTATTCTAACTATTAAAGGAATAACTAATCCTAAAATAAAAGATGATATTATAGATAAATTAAATAGTCTTGAAATAGATAGTGTTACTGATACAGGTACTTTAAAACATCTAATTGAAAAGGAAACTAAAACTATTTTTCCTACTTCTATTACTACTGAGAGACCAGATAAAGTAGTATCTTCCCTACTTCGTGGTAAAACGGTAATTATAATAGATAACTGTCCTTTTGCTTTAATAATGCCTGTTGATATCAATGATTTCTTTCTATCACAAGATGATAAAGACTCTAATTATATAAACAATTCTCTAACAAGAATACTAAGATATCTTGCTTTCTTTATAACAGTATTAACTCCTGGTGTATATATTGCTTTAACTACCTTCAACCAAGAAATGATTCCTTTAGAACTACTTACTAGTTTTGCTTCTCAAAGAAGTACTGTTCCCTTCCCTGCTTTCTTTGAAGCTCTTCTTATGTTTATATCTTTTGAAATATTAAGAGAAAGTGATTATCGTATTCCTAATATTTCTAATTCTGCTCTTTCCATAGTAGGAGCCCTGATATTAGGAGAAGCCGCTGTTAACGCTGGTATTGTCTCTCCTATTATGATTATAATAGTAGCTATTACTGCTATTAGTGCTTTAGTAGTAGTAGAACCAGAACTATCAAATGCTATTAAATGGTATAGAATATTCTTTATGCTAGGAGGTACTACTATTGGTATCTTTGGTATATTTATTGTATTTATAATATTTACTCCTATTAACAGTGATATAAAAAATAGTATTATAAAATTCCCACTACTAAAAAGAAATAAGAGAAATAAATATTTAACTAATAATATTATTAGGGAGGCTAGTTATGAAAAAGATTAAATTTTTAATATTATTATTACCTCTATTAAGTGGCTGCTACAACTACCGAGAACTTAATGAACTAGGTATTACTACCGCTATTAGTATTGATTATAAAGATGATTCTTTCTATGTAATGGCTGAGGTCGTAAATCCTATCAAACAACAAGATGCTTCAAGTAGTAATAATTCCCCATTTATAAATTATAGTAGTTCATCTACTTCCCTTCAAGATGCTTTTCGTAAAGTAGTCTTAGAGTCTCCTAGACAGTTATATGCTGCTCAGTTAGAAATAATCGTTCTAAGTGACGAAGTAGTAAGTAATCATCTTGAGGAAGTATTAGAATATTTTTCGAGAGACCCTGAAACTAGAACCGAAATTAAAGTAATTGTTGCTAAAACTGAAGACAGCACTAAAGCTATTACTCTTCAAACGCTTCTTACTAGTTTATCTTCATCAAATATACTAAAATCATTAGAACTACAAAATAAAGTACTAGGAGTATCTTATCCAGTAACTTTAAATGAACTATTAAACATGTATGTTGACCCCTATTTAGAGGTTACGCTTCCTTCAATGACTTTATATGGTAATCCTGAAATAGGAGATGAAAAAGAAAACTTAACAACATCATCTCCTAAAACAATAGTAAAAATGAATGGCAGTACTATTACTAAAGATAATAAAATATTAGGTTATCTAGAGTTAGAAGAATCAAAAGTATTAAGCATGATTAATGGTAAATTAAATGAAACAATTATCAAAATGGATTATAATGATGGTTATATAATATTTGAACCAAATAGAATAAAAGTATCAAAAGAACTAGATATCAAAAATAACATCATAAAAATAAACATATCAGGCTATTCTAAAACTAAAGAAATACAAAGTAATATCAATGTCAAAGATCCAAAAGAAGTAGAAAAATTAAATAAGGCTTTAAACAAAGAATTAGAAAAAAAAGTAACTGATACATTTACTAGTATTAGAGAAAAATACAATACTGATATCTTTGGTTTTCAACAATTATATTATCGTACTAATCATAAGTATTTTAAAGAAAACTGTACTAACTGGTATGAAGATATATATCCTAAAATTAAATTAGAAGTAAAGGCTAATATAAAATTATATGAAAAAGGTAATACTCTAGGAGGATTAAAATATGAAAGAAAAAATAAATAATATAGAATTTTCTAGTACTCTATTTCTAATCTTATTTTCTTGTACTCTAGGTATAGCACCATATATAACTACCAAAATAGCCGGTATTGACTCCTATATAGGAGTTATCATAGGAGGAATAATTGGTCTAATACCTCTCTTTATATTTATATATATTTTTAATTATGAAATAGATAAACCTATCTATCAAAAAACAAAAATAATATTCGGTAAAATACTAGGTACTATTATTAATATCTTTTTAACTATATTATATTTTGCCTTAGCAATAACTATTTTATTTAATACTAGTAATTTTATAATATCTCAGTACCTAACAGAAACTCCTATTATATTAGTAATTATTATTCTATCTCTAACAGCATATCATACTTCAAGTAAAGGAATAACAACTATATCAAAGATAAGTCTAATATATACTATAATTATAATCATATTATTTATTATGGCTACGATTGGTTTAATACCAGAAATAGAATTAGATAACTTAAAACCAGTATTAGAGTATGGATTTAAAAATCCTGTTATAGCAGGAATGACATATAGTTTAGTATTAACAATACCTATTAGTAGTCTTCTTATAATACCTAAAAAAGAAATAGAAAACTACTACAAAACAACAAAATATATTATAATAACATATCTAATAACTATCATAATGATTATCTTTATGGCCTTAGTTGCCGGAGCTTGTCTTGGTAGATACCTCCTATCAATGTATCAATATCCTGTTTATATGACTCTAAAGAAAATATCTATCTTTGGTTTTATTGATCGTATTGAAAACTTTCTATCTATAGAGTGGATATTAAGTACCTTTATTGCTTTTACTCTCCCTATCGTTAATATTAAAAGTAATATAAATAAAAAAAATAATAAAATAATTAATATAATAATTATAATTATTATCATTATATCTACTATGTTGTTATTTAAAAATAATACTAACTTCAATCACTATCTTGATAGTATATATCCCTATATATTATTAATTATCTTAATTATATATATTATAATTTTTATAACAATTATAATAAAAAAAGGTATAAAAAAGAAAAACTAGAATATAATAATAATACAGTAAGATAAATTACTGTTTAGATATAGAGACTACTAATGTCTCTTCTTTTGTTATTTAGCCTATACATTATATATTATATTACATAACATATTAGTGTGGAGTTGGTTATAATGTTAACATTCTTAGAAGAACAAAATCCAATATTGTTAGCTTTTTTGGCTACTTTATTTACTTATAGTATTACTTTAGTTGGAGCCTCTATTGTATTCTTATTTAAAAAAGTTAAGAAAAATATCATGGATGCTATGCTTGGTTTTGCCGCTGGTATCATGATTGCAGCATCTTTCTTTTCCCTACTTGAACCATCTTTAAGAATGGCAGAAAATCTTAAGATGATTCCTTGGTTGGTTACTACAATTGGTTTTATATCTGGTGGCTTACTTTTATTTATTGGTGATAGAATATTTACTAAAATTGATAAAAAAATATCCAAGAATAAAGATGAAAATACTAAAACAAAAAGTTTAAAAAGATGTATTATGTTAATTCTATCTATTACTCTTCATAATATTCCTGAAGGTTTAGCAGTCGGCGTTGCTTTTGGTGGTATTGCTTATGGTATTGAAGGGGCAACCTTAAGTTCGGCTTTAATGATAGCTCTTGGTATTGGTATCCAAAACTTTCCTGAAGGGACCGCGGTTAGTGTACCATTAAGGCGTGAAGGACTAAGTAGAAGAAAGGCTTTCTTTTTTGGTCAGTTAAGTGGTATCGTAGAACCAATATCTGGAGTAATCGGAGCGCTACTCGTATTAAAAATTAGAACGCTTCTTCCCTTTCTACTTGCTTTTGCCGCTGGTGCTATGATTTATGTTGTAATCGAAGAATTAATACCTGAATCACAAACTAATAAAAGGAAAGAATTAATGGCTCTATTTACTTTAATAGGATTTTCTATTATGATGATTCTAGATGTTGCTTTAGGTTAAAGAAAAAACAAGTATCGCTACTTGTTCTTTTTATTTGTTGCAATCACTTGTACAAACATTAAGTTTAGTTTCTTCAAACATTTTAGCAAGTTTTTTCTTAAGACCCTCTAAGTCTTCATTCTTCCAATATTCTTCAGGGGTTTTATAACCTTTAGTATCCCAAGCAGTTTCATCATCAAAGTCTAATATTTCACCATCTTTTACTGCTATTACAGATGGAGCATATATTCTCTTATTTCCTTCTTCATCAAATTTTAAATATTCTTTAAGGATATCTACTAATTTCTTATAATTATCATTGTTTTCTTTTCTATCATTATAGATATTATAATAGTAAACTTTATCTACACCACTTGCCTTAGCTACTTCATTTAAATATGGTACATAAGCTGTACACCATGGACACTCTGGAAAGCCTAAATATACTACTCCTGTTCCATGTTCTAATATATTAATTATTTCATCTATATTTCTATATACAAAGACATTATCTTCAGTAACACTAGTATATTCTTCGGCAAATTTCTTACCATCTACATTGGTATTTTTTTCTTTATTTAAATAAAGATATCCTAAAACTCCTAACGCTATTACTAAAACTACCCCTATTATAATTATTATTTTATTCTTCATCTTTCCACCTCATACTCAGTATAAATTACTTATTATTATTTTACTATATAACTTAAGTTGAATTAACTAAACTTAAGGTTGAGTTAAACAATCATCATTTAAAGAAAGTGGTACACTATATGTAGTTATCTTATTGTTTTCATTTTTAGCACTTATTTCAAGAACCAAAGTTCCTTCTCTAATGTTTTTACACTCTTTAGAAAAGTTTTCTATACTAAAATTAACGTTTTTTAAATAATCATTTAATGTAATTAATTCAGTTCCTGTGTACTTATCCTTTCCAATTTCTTTTTTTATACTGCCATTTACTTCATATAGTTTGCATTCTATATTTTTATATAATTCTTTGTCTTCATTTCCACAATAGTCAATAAGTGGAATATATAAATATGAATTACTATTATTGTAGGCTATATTTCCAGAAATCTTGAAATCAGAGCAATTTGAAGATAATGTCTTATGAGTAATACTATCATCATGAAATACTATAACTAAAATTATTATTAATACAAGTAATAATACTCCTAAAGAAATATATATTATCTTTTTCTTATTTACTTTTTTACTTTGGATATTTTCACTATTTTTACCTTCTAATAGATCATTGATATTAATATTATAGTCATCACATATTTGTTTAAGTAATGATATGTCAGGAATATTTTTACCATTTTCCCACTTACTAACAGCTTGATATGTTACACCATATTTTTCTGCAAATTTCTCTTGAGTTAAATTATTCTTTTTACGAAGTTCTTTTATTAAGTTACCTATCTTTTTTTGATCCATACTACCACTTCCTATGTATAAAATATCTACATATATTATTTTATCATATTTTTTTATTTTATCATATATAAAAATTTAAAAATCAATTATATATTGTCATTCTAAGTACTACAAACTCATAACGGGCGGTTAGGCAAGTTCGAGTTAAATAGTACAAAAAAAGAGTTTGCTTTTATTTCAAACTCTTTTAAGTACTATTTGGTGCGGGTGAAGGGACTTGAACCCCCACGGATAAACCACTAGATCCTAAGTCTAGCGCGTCTGCCAATTTCGCCACACCCGCACAATCTGGTGGACCCTGCAGGACTCGAACCTGCGACCGCCCGGTTATGAGCCGGATGCTCTAACCAACTGAGCTAAGGGTCCATCACTATATAAATATAAAACTTTTTATTCAAGATAAATGCTATCTACTATTGTTAGAGCATCCTTCTTGAAGAACATATTAAGTATACCATTTTTATACTATGATGTCAATAAGTTAAATAATTATTTTAACTATTTTTTACTATTTTATGCTATTAATGAATAAAATTTACTATGAATAATCAAAATATTGAAGATAAAGCATTAACTACCCTAGCCTTTGTTATAGGTCTTGCTCTTATAGATAATCTATCTAGTACTGAACAAAATGCTGTTGGTAACTGGATAATGTTAATAGCCCAAACACTGTGTACTAATGGTAGTTATACTTTTAATAAAGAATGGAAAAGTCATATAAGTAATGGTAATACTCCTGTTACTAAAGATACTCTAGAAAAAGTTGGAGATATTATTAATAATACTATAAGAAAAAATATGTAAATTATTTTAATTCATTTAACATTTTAATTTTCAATTTATCTATATCTGTAAAAAATAAATTAGTTCCTCTTTTCTTTAACCCAATCATATTTTTAAATAGACTTTTAATTTCATTTTGTAAATCAGTTGGAACACTTAGTGGGACACCATCAACAGTATGCACATGATCGATATACTTTTCTAATGTAGGAAAGGCATTTTGAAGTAATATTACAGCATCTTTGTTCGCTATTTTTCTAATTATAATTGTATTACAAAATCCATAACGTTCTACCTTTTTATTAATTATTTTTTGATATTTATCTACTTTAGAACTTATTGGTATAAACCATAAGATATCTTTGTCTTTAATAGTAAAATAAGTTGGTCTCTTTTTACCTTTTTCATGATTTTGCATTAAACTATCATCATCTACAACATCAAAATATTCATCTTTAATATGATATAAATAACCTGTCTTAATTTCCATGAGCATCATCTCCATATATAATATATCATAAAACAAAAGAAAACTCCATCATTTGATGAAGTTATTCTACATTTTCAACCAGGATCATTTATTAGTCGCACCACCTGGAAGCGAAAAACATTGTCGCCTGGAATCATTTATTATTCGCACCATCCAGAAGCGAAAAACATTTTCACACTAATAAGTGCAATATAAATATACTACATTTTTATGAAAATGTCAATTAGTATACAATATTATTATATTTATTTATAATTAATTTATGTCCTTTAACTATTATTTTTTATCTATTGGCATACCATTTTATCTTAAATTATTATTTTTATTCAAGGTCGCAATTTGCGACCTTGAAGATAACTTTTTTATAATTTCATTTATCCTTTTAATTTTTGCCAAGTTATATCTTTGAAAAACATAACTTACATTTATATTATTTTTTAATCATTATAATATATTTTTATACTATACCATTCACCCCGAATATAATATGTATGGTTGATACTTATTTGGAGACCGATGACTCCAAATAACACTAATAAGACTAACAAAGTTAGGCTTATAGTGTATATAAAAAGAACCTAGATAAATAACTTATCTAAGTCCTTATAGTAATTACATAGTCTCTTTTAATTTAGCTTGAGCAGCAGCTAATCTAGCAATAGGAACTCTATATGGTGAACAAGATACATAGTTTAGTCCTATATTATGACAGAACTCTACTGATGAAGGTTCTCCTCCATGTTCTCCACATATACCTAATTTAATATCAGGTCTAGTACTTCTACCCTTTTCTACAGCCATCTTAACAAGCTGTCCTACTCCTACTTGGTCTAATTTAGCAAATGGGTCAATTTCATAAATTTTATTTTGATAATAGGAATCTAAGAATTTACCAGCATCATCTCTAGAGAAACCAAATGTCATTTGAGTTAAATCATTAGTACCAAATGAGAAGAACTCTGCTTCTTTAGCAATAGCATCCGCTGTTAAGGCTGCTCTTGGTATTTCTATCATAGTACCAATATGATACTTCATATCAGAACCTTTTTCTCTCTTAACTTCTTCAGCTACTTCTACAACGATATCTTTGACAAACTTAAGTTCTTTTTCTTCTCCTACTAGAGGTATCATAATTTCAGGAACAATATCATAGCCCTCTTCTTCTTTAACCTCAATAGCGGCTTCCATTAAAGCTCTAGTTTGCATTCTAGCAATCTCTGGATAAGTAACAGCAAGTCTACATCCTCTATGACCCATCATTGGATTAAATTCATGTAGTTCTGCTATCTTATTCTTTAAGTGTTCTACAGTAACATTCATGTCTTTAGCAAGTGCAATAATATCTTCTTCTAAAGTAGGTAAGAACTCATGTAGAGGTGGATCTAAGTATCTAACAGTCATAGGAAGATTCTTTAACTCTTTATACATAGCCTTAAAATCACCTTTTTGGAATGGTATTAATTCATTTAAAGCCTTAGTTCTATCTTCTACTGTCTCAGATAGAATCATTTTTCTAATCTTAGGTATTCTATCTTCTTCAAAGAACATATGCTCAGTTCTACATAAACCAATACCTTCTGCTCCTAGTTCAATAGCTTTAGCAGTATCTCTAGGATTATCAGCATTAGTTCTAACACCTAGTGTTCTATATTCGTCAGCCCACTTCATTATTCTACCAAAGTCACCACTGACAGTAGCCTCTTTAGTAGGAATATCTCCTGCATATATCTTACCAGTATTACCATCAAGTGAAATATAGTCTCCCTTATGGAATGTCTTACCACCTAATGTAAACTCTTCTTTCTCTTCATTAATATTAATAGCACCACAACCTGCTACACAGCATGTTCCCATACCTCTAGCAACAACCGCAGCATGACTAGTTCTTCCACCTCTTACGGTTAAAATACCTTGCGAAGCAACCATTCCTTCAATATCTTCAGGAGTTGTCTCTAATCTTACAAGTACTACTCTCTCGCCTTTACCACCTTTACCTAAAGCTTTTGCTTCTTCAGCAGTAAATACTACCTTACCAGCAGCAGCACCAGGACTAGCAGGTAATCCTTCACCAATCGCAGTACTATTCTTTAATTCTTCAGCATCAAATGTTGGATGTAATAATTGATCTAGACTCTTAGCATCAATTCTAAGTACTGCCTCTTCTGGAGTAATCATACCTTCATCTACTAAATCACAAGCAATCTTAATCGCAGCATGAGCAGTTCTCTTACCATTTCTAGTTTGTAAGAAATATAACTTACCTTCTTCAATAGTAAATTCCATATCTTGCATATCTCTATAATGATTTTCTAGTTTATGAGCAAGTTCCATAAACTCTTTATAACATTCTGGTAAATCTTCTTCTAGTTTAGTAATAGGTTCAGGAGTTCTAACACCCGCTACGACATCCTCTCCTTGTGCATTAATTAAGTATTCACCATAAATACCTTTTTCACCAGTCGCAGGATCTCTAGTAAAGGCAACACCAGTACCTGAAGTATTACCCATATTACCAAATACCATCGATTGAACATTAACAGCAGTTCCCCAATCTCCTGGTATATCATTCATTCTTCTATAAACGATAGCCCTAGGATTATCCCAAGAACGGAATACAGCCTTAACTGCTCCCATTAATTGTTCTCTAGGATCTTGAGGGAACTCTTCACCATTCATGTGATCACTATATACTTTTTTAAATCTATTTACTAATTCTTTTAAGTCATCTACTGTAAGTTCAGTATCATAATGAACACCTTTCTCTTCTTTTAATTCATCTATTATTTTTTCAAAGAAAGATTTATTTACTTCCATTACTACATCTGAATACATTTGAATAAATCTTCTATAAGAATCATAAGCAAATCTAGGATTACCAGTCTTTTTAGCAAATCCTTCTACTGCTACATCATTTAGTCCTAGATTAAGTATTGTATCCATCATACCTGGCATACTTGCTCTAGCACCACTTCTTACTGATACTAAAAGTGGATTCTCTGTATCACCAAACTTCTTTCCTTGTAATTCTTCTAGTTCTTCTAGTGCTTTAAAGATTTGAGATTCTATCTCTTCAGATATTTCTTTACCATTATCATAATAATTAGTACAAGCCTCTGTTGAAATAGTAAATCCTTGAGGTATAGGTAATCCTAAATTAGTCATTTCGGCTAAATTAGCCCCCTTACCACCAAGTAAGTTTCTCATATCTTTATTTCCTTCTTTAAAGGCATAAACATATTTTGTCATCATATCATCTCCTCACTCTATTATCATAACAAAATCAATATAAAAGTTCAATAATATTAACTATAATTTTACTATTTCTTTACACATTTTTTATGCACTTTCAGCCTGTAGTCTTCCAGTGTCATTTATAGCCTATAGTCTATAAATGATATATCAGCCATATCTATCATATAGAAGCCATTACTGTATATAAAAAGAAGTTACAACTAATGTAACCTCTAACAATTAAACACCTCTTCCATAATTATGAACTATATCCATATCTGTTGGAACCATAGAAATGAAATTAAATAAAGCTGCTGGTAAATCTTTAACTTCTACTTCGATGGCTCCTGTTGTTCCTATACTATCATCATTTACTTTATTTACTCCTGGTATTTTGTTTACCATTTCTACATTACAAATTTTAGGAATAAAGTATTCTATTCTAGCATTATCTTTATTTAAGGTAACTTCTATTGATAGAGCATGTCCTCTATCTCTAACCATCATTATAAGTGTTTTTTCATTTATGATTACCATATCGGTAATACCACAATCTAAATCTGTTGGAAACATCATAAATAATTGTTCGAACATTGGATTTCTAATGCCTCTTAAACTTATTGTATTGTTATGTTGATTATCTTTTTCATTTAATAAAGGTATTGATTGTAAAAGTCCTTCACTATTAATAATACGAGAGTGCATAAGATGCAGAATTTCATTTATTGTACTCGCTTTTTTTTAAAGGGCTAACACCACCACCACCAAAATAGTATCCAATATAACTTCTTTTTACATCATCAATAAAGCTTGGTTCCATATTACTTATATATTTTTGATAAAATGATTTTAGTTTTTCTATATCAAAACCGCAACTATAAAAATTAGTTTTTATATCTTGTTCTAAGTAACATACTTTATTAAAAATACTTGATTCTTTACCAAAAACATCTAAAGCGACACACTTTAATTCACTTAATATATAGATAAGTGAATCATTTAATTTATCTGCGTATTCACTAATTGATGCTTCATCGATATAACCATTTAATGATTGTGGAGCTATATCATAAATTTCCTTTTTGATTTTAGTATCAACTGAAAAAAAGTGTTGTAATTTTATTATTTTTTCGTTATCCATATTATCACATCCTATGTTCATTATATCACATTAATAATATTTTTACTATAATTTAACGAATTAGAAAAAGAAGTTACAACTAATGTAACCTCTTCTAAATTATCTCTTACTAAATTGTGGAGCTCTTCTTGCACCTTTAAGACCATATTTCTTTCTTTCTTTAACTCTTGGATCTCTAGTTACAAATCCATTTGCTTTAAGAATTCTTCTATATGAATCTTCGTTAGCAGCATTATCTTCATCATATACTAGTAATGCTCTTGTAATACCAAGTCTGATAGCACCAGTTTGTCCTGAGAAACCACCACCAATAACTTCTGCATTAACATCAAATGTGTTTTCGTTATTAGTTACTACTAATGGTTGTTTTAGGTCCATTACTAATACTTCATATGGCATGTATTCGTGAACATCTCTACCATTTACAGTTATTTTACCAGTACCTGGAGTTAATGTAACTTTAGCTACTGAACCTTTTCTTCTACCAGTTCCATAAAAACTTCTTTTTTCTTTAGCCATTATTTGTTACCTCCCATTTCTAATACTTTTGGCATTTGAGCAGCATGTTTGTGGTCTTCACCAGCATATACAAATAATTTTTTGTACATTTGTCTTCCAAGTCTATTATGAGGAAGCATTCCTTTTACAGCTCTTTCTACCATTTCTACTGGATAATTTTGTTTCATTTCTTTAGCAGTTCTTTCTCTTAAACCACCTACATATCTAGAGTGATCGTAATAAATTTTTCCCTCTAGTTTGTTACCAGTTAATGCTACTTTATCAGCATTTACAATGATAACATAGTCTCCACAGTCAACATGTGGTGTATATGTTACTTTGTGTTTTCCTCTTAATATAGTAGCAGCTTTACTAGCTACTCTTCCTAGAGGAATGTCTTTAGCATCTATAACATACCAAGTTCTGTTTACTGTTTCTTTTGATTGCATAAATGTTGTTTTCATTCTTTTTCTTCTCCTTTTAATATTTTATAAGTTCGTTTTTGTATATTAGATGGTCCCAATATCTAATATCCTCCAACAAAATGTACCGATTATGATTTTACTATTATTTTATGATTTTGTCAATATTTTAGAGCTTTTTTCTTTATTTTTCTCAATATTTTTTTAATATTTTATCTTTTTATTAATAAAAGATTAACTTTTTATATTTTTAACTTATATATAATATGTATGGTTGATACTTTATCTTTAGACAAATTATTTGGCTGAAGATAACCCTCTAGAACAATAGATCTAGAGGGCATATAATAAACTAAAACTCAAATTCAGTATGATCTTTATCTATAAATCCTAGAGTACATTCTACTCCCATATTAGTTAAAATATCACTAAATTCTTTTTGTAATTTTAAAATACTTTCTTTATTTTCCGTAAAACCATCTAATGGGATAAAAGCATTCTTAATTGTTTCATCTACTTTACTATTATCTCCTTGTCTCCAAGTCCATCTTCTAGTCTTAACATCATTACCACTTACATAGATTACTTCTCCAATATCAGGATTATCATAGTCTCCTCCGCCAAACGGAACAAATCTATCATCACTATTAGCAAATCTTATCTCAATATCTCCACTAAATCTATCAATATCATGGATACCAAGAGGTATTCTATATTTTAATGATAAGGCATTACCTAAGTCTACTATTGGATTGATATTAGGTATATGTTTAGACTTAACTGTTCTACTTACTAAGGCTTCAATAGAACACATATATTTATTAGGGTTAATATCTAACTTTCTAAAAGCATCTCTATATAATTCTATTTCTGGTAATTCTTTTACTTTCTTATCTCTATATTCTTCTTCGATACTATTTATTTCATCTTCTAGCATCTTTTCTATAAAATCATATTTCTTAGTATTATCAATACCTCTAGCTATAATAACACCAAAACAAGCATTATCTACTTTCTCAAAAAATTTCTTATCTACTTTAAATTTCATTTTACATTTCTTCTTTCTTTATTAATTTTTTCACTACTTCTTTAGCATGTTCTTTAGTTAACCCATCTTCGTAGAAGTTAGTAATTACTAAATTATCTTCTAATG